>ERZ779902.36-NODE-36-length-59704-cov-14.186877_pt1 | contig 59704 bp, 54 predicted proteins | sample MGYA00511350_ERZ779902 | MGnify/ENA primary metagenome ERZ779902 (study PRJEB29588, sample SAMEA2146908) | human gut metagenome | biome: human gut; feature: human-associated habitat; material: faeces | place: Denmark | collected 2008/2010 ...
AAAATTTTGAAATTTTCAGGGTTGTTTCACTGTTCAGTTATCAAGTTTCTTACTTACTGTCTCACGCGACAGCTTATTAAATATATCATATCGATTAGCTTATGTCAATAACTTTTTCATATATTTTTTAAAAAATATTTTATCATTGCACTTGCTTCACGAGAATGCTTATCTAATGTACCACAGCATATATCAATTGTCAACTATTTTTTACAAAAAATAAGTATTTTTTCCATATAGATGCTATTCTGTCGTACTTCATACAGAATAAAAAAATACCGGAAGTTATATTCTTCCGATATGTTCCTGTAACGGAGAAAGAGGGATTCGAACCCTCGCGCCGCGTTAACGACCTACACCCTTAGCAGGGGCGCCTCTTCGGCCTCTTGAGTATTTCTCCGAATTCATAATTAGTTATGAAATTACACACTTTCAACAGTGCAAAAATAATTATACAAGACGCATTATTTATTGTCAATCTTTTTTTCGTATTTTTTTTGTGATATTTCATAGAGATTATTTCCATCACTGTCTATCACGACTATTACAGGAAAATCCTTTACCTCAAGTTTTCTGATGGCTTCGGTTCCAAGGTCATCATATGCCACAACTTCTGATTTAACAATACGCTGTGCCAGTAAAGCTCCGGCTCCGCCAACTGCTGCAAAATATACCGCACCATTTCTTATTATTGCATCTACCACAGGTTTCTGTCTTTTTCCCTTGCCAATCATTCCTATAAGTCCCATATCAAGAAGCCTTGGTGCGTATTTGTCCATTCTCGTGGCTGTTGTAGGACCCGCCGAACCTATCGGACGTCCTTCCCTTGCAGGGGATGGCCCCATATAATATATTATATTATCGTTCACATCTATTGGCAGACTTTCATTTCTGTTAAGTGTCTCATCCATTCTTTTATGTGCTGCGTCTCTCGCTGTATATATTGTTCCTGTTATATATACATAATCTCCGGCTTTAAGGGTTTTTGCCGTTTTTTTATCTAAAGGGGTATTAATGTATCTGTCCATATTTTTCTCCTGACTTCAAATTTTTAGATTACCCTGTGTGAATGTCTGTTTACATGACAACATATATTCACGGCAACAGGAAGTCCTGCAATATGTGTAGGATACGTTTCAATATTTACAGCAAAAGCAGTTACTCTTCCTCCAAGCCCTCCGGGACCTATTCCAAGACAGTTTATTTTTTCAAGCATTTCTTCTTCCAGTTCTTTTACATATGGTATTTTTGATTGTTCGTTTATATTTCTCGTTAATGCTTCTTTTGCAAGAAGTGCACATTTTTCAAAGGTACCGCCTATTCCTACACCAACTACCATAGGTGGACATGCGTTTGGTCCTGCTTCTTTAACTGCCGTCAAAATAGCATTTTTTACGCCATCTATTCCGTCTGCAGGCTTGAGCATAAATATACGGCTCATATTTTCACTTCCAAAACCCTTTGGTGCCACTGTTATTTCAACATCATTTCCTTCTACTATAGAATAATGAATAATTGCAGGTGTATTATCTTTTGTATTTTCCCTGATAATAGGATCTTTTACTACGGATTTTCTTAAATATCCTTCCGTATATCCCTGTCTTACGCCTTCGTTGATTGCATCTTCAATATTTCCTCCGATGAAATGCACATCCTGACCTGCTTTTATAAAAATAACTGCCATTCCTGTATCCTGACAGATAGGAATCATTTCATCCCCGGCAATCTGAAGATTTTCCTGTAACTGCTGTAAAATCTGTTTTCCAAGGGGTGATTCTTCTTTTGTCACAGAATCGTCAAGTACATTTTTCATATCTTCTGTTAAAAAATGTGTTGCTTCTATACACATTTCTTTAATATTTTCGGTTATTACTTTTACATCTAATTCTCTCATTTTTCCTCGCAAAAACAGACCGGATATGCTCCGGTCTGCTGTTTATTATTAGTTCTCACTGTTATCTTCAGAGTCTTCATTATTGTTTTCTTCTGATTCAGTTTCATCAGAAACATCTTCTTCTCTTACTTTTGCAACCTTTGCTACTTTAACTCCATCGTCAAGATTTATTAACTTAACACCTGATGTTATACGTCCTAAAGTAGATATTCCCGCTACTTCCATTCGTATAATTATGCCCTCAGTTGTTATGAGCATTATTTCTCTGGTATTGCTTACAGCTTTAACACCTATTACATTTCCGGATTTCTCGTTAATTTTATAACATTTAACGCCTTTTCCACCACGGTTCTGAAGGTTAAATTCTTCAATCGGAGTACGTTTTCCAAGACCGTTTTCTGATACTATCAAAAGTGTATCTCCCTGGGTATTAAGCTGCATTCCTACAACTTCGTCACCTTCCAGAATATTCATGCCGATAACACCCATTGCACTACGTCCGGTAGGACGGACATCTGTTTCTTTAAATCTTATACAGTATCCATATTTTGTTACAAGAAAAATTTCCTTTGTGGAATCCGTTGCCTTTACTTCAATTAACTCGTCATTGTCTCTCAATGTGATTGCCTGAATTCCGGTTTTTCTTATGTTAGCATATTCTTTGCAATATGTTTTCTTGACTATACCCTGTTTAGTTGCCATAAAAAGATATTCGTTATCTTTTATTCCGTCTACAGGAACAATTGCAGATATTTTTTCACCCGCCTGTAATGTAAGAAGATTAACAATGGCTGTTCCTCTTGCGGTTCTTCCTGCTTCAGGAATTTCATAAGCTTTTAACTTATATACACGTCCTTTGTTGGTAAAAAACAGTACAATATTGTGTGTTGTTGTCATAAGAATATCTTCTATATAATCATCATCTATTGTCTGCATTCCCTTAATTCCACGGCCGCCTCTGTTCTGGCTTCTGAAATTATCCGGAGTCATTCTCTTGATATATCCTAAATTAGTCATTGTGATGACTGTACTTTCATTAGGAATCATATCTTCCATTGAAATATCAAATTCATCATATCCGATGGCTGTTCTTCTGTCATCACCATACTTATCCATGATAATTGAAAGTTCTTCTCTTATTACCATAAGAAGTTTTTTGTTATCTGCAAGAATTGCTTTTAACTCATCAATACGTTTCATTAATTCGTTATATTCTGCTTCTATTTTTTCTCTTTCCAGACCTGTAAGAGTTCTGAGACGCATATCCACGATTGCCTGTGACTGTGCATCAGAGAGTCCAAATCTTTCTATTAACTTCTGTTTTGCGACATTGACACTTTCAGAGCCTCTTATTATTGATATTACTTCATCAATATTATCAAGTGCAATAAGCAGACCTTCCAAAATATGAGCTCTTTCCTGTGCTTTGTTAAGTTCATATTTTGTTCTTCTTGTTACTACTTCTTCCTGATGTTCAAGGTAATATGTAAGCATCTGATGAAGATTAAGAACTTTTGGTTCGTTATTTACAAGGGCGAGCATATTAACACCAAATGTATCCTGTAACTGTGTATGCTTATACAACTGGTTAAGAATTACATTGGCATTGACATCCCTTCTGAGTTCAATGCTTACTCTTATGCCCTGCATATTGGACTGGTCAATAATACCTGTGATTCCATCAATTTTTTTATCTTTAACAAGCTCGGCTATCTTCTGGATAAGCAAAGCTTTATTAACCATATACGGAAGTTCGGTAATAATTATTTCTGTTTTACCATTTGGAAGAGTATTAATTTCAGATACTGCACGGACCCTTATCTTACCACGGCCTGTACGATATGCTTCCTCTATTCCTGATTTACCGAGTATTGTAGCACCTGTAGGAAAATCAGGACCTTTTACTATTTCCATCAGTTCATCAATAGTTGTGTCTTTGTCTTCAAGAACACGATTATCAATAATTTTCAAGACTGCTTTAATTACTTCCCTGAGATTATGTGGAGGTATATTGGTTGCCATACCTACCGCAATTCCTGATGTTCCGTTGACAAGAAGGTTAGGATATCTTGAAGGAAGTACAACAGGTTCTTTTTCTGTCTCATCAAAGTTAGGTATAAAATCTACGGTATCCTTACCTATGTCGGCAAGCATTTCCATAGAAAGTTTTGTAAGTCTTGCTTCTGTGTATCGCATTGCGGCAGCACCGTCACCATCAATGGAACCAAAGTTACCATGACCGTCTACCAATGGATATCTTGTATTAAAATCCTGGGCAAGTTTTACAAGTGCTTCGTAAATAGATGAGTCACCATGTGGATGATATTTACCCATGGTATCACCGACGATACGTGCACATTTTCTGTGAGGTTTGTCAGGTCCGTTTCCCAACTCGCTCATTGAAAAAAGAATTCTTCTCTGAACAGGCTTCAAACCATCTCTTACATCCGGAAGTGCTCTTGCTGCAATTACACTCATGGCATAATCAATGTAAGAATCTTCCATTGTTTTCTTCAAATCTACCTCGTGAACTTTATCAAAAATATGTTCATCCATATTTTAGTCTCCTTTTTTAAATAATACAGACCCTGCTCATGTTAAATATCAAGATTTTTAACATATTTAGCATTTGTTTCAATAAATTCTCTTCGTGGTTCAACTTTATCGCCCATTAATGTTGAGAATGTAAGATCTATTTCAGATGATATTTCTTCGTCAAAATATACTTTTTTAAGTATTCTGTGCTCAGGATCCATTGTTGTCTCCCAAAGCTGGGAAGCATCCATCTCACCAAGACCTTTGTATCGCTGTATTTTATTATTCTGGTCCCTGCCTACTTCGGCGAGAATAGCACTAAGTTCTTCATCACTGTAAGCATACCAGACTTTTTTATTCTTTTCTAATTTGTAAAGAGGTGGCTGTGCCAGATATACATGTCCTTTTTTAATTAAATCCGGCATAAACCTGTAAAAGAAAGTAAGTAATAATGTACTGATATGGGCTCCGTCTACATCGGCATCAGTCATTATAATAATTTTGTTATATCTTAATTTGGATATATCAAAATCTTCATGTATTCCTGTTCCGAAAGCTGTTATCATTGTTCTTATTTCCGCATTTCCCAGAATACGGTCAAGTCTTGCTTTCTCAACATTGAGAATCTTACCTCTAAGCGGAAGTATAGCCTGTGTTTCTCTCTTTCTTGCACTCTTTGCAGAACCGCCGGCGGAATCACCCTCGACTATAAAAATTTCACAATTTTCAGAATTCTTATCAGAACAATCTGCAAGTTTACCCGGAAGATTAAAACCATCAAGTGCTGTTTTTCTTCTTGTAAGATCCCTTGCTTTTCTTGCTGCTTCCCTTGCACGCTGTGCAAGAACAGATTTTTCACATATTGTTTTTGCCACAGAAGGATTCTGTTCAAGGAAATATGTCAGCTGTTCTGTAACTACGCTTTCAACAGCTCCTCTTGCTTCGCTGTTACCAAGTTTCTGCTTAGTCTGTCCTTCAAACTGTGGGTCGGCTATTTTAATACTTATAATTGCTGTCAGACCTTCTCTTATATCTTCACCTGAAAGACTTGGGTCCTTTTCTTTTAATATCTTATTGCTTCTTGCATAATCATTGAATGTCTTGGTTACGGCATTTCTGAAACCTGTTACATGAGTTCCTCCCTCAGGAGTTGTTATATTATTAACAAATCCGTATACATTATCGGAATAACCGTCATTATGCTGGAATGCAACTTCAACATTAACTCCGTTTTTATTTCCTTCACAATAAATTATTTCATCATAAAGTGCCTGATTTCCCTTATTAAGGTACTCAACATATTCTTTTATTCCGCCTTCATAGTGAAATACTTTTTCTTTTTTATCTTCCCTGTCATCTTTTAGTGTAATCCTAAGATTTTTGGTAAGAAAAGCCATTTCCCTGAGACGCTGTTTTAATACATTGTAATCATATACAGTATCTTCAAATATTTCTTTATCAGGTAAAAAATGAACCTCCGTACCTGTTTTTTCCATATCGCAGCTTCCTACTATTTTGAGAGGATACATAACTTTACCTCTCTCATAACGCTGTTCGTATATGTTACCGTTCTGGAATACTTTTACCTCAAGCCATTCTGATAAAGCATTAACAACAGATGCACCTACACCGTGTAATCCGCCGGATACCTTATATCCTCCACCGCCGAATTTACCGCCGGCATGAAGTATCGTAAATACAACTTCTACACCCGGCAGACCTGATTTAGCATTAATTCCTACAGGTATACCTCTTCCGTTATCTATAACCGTTATGGAATTATCTTCGTTAATCTGTACAAAAATTTCTGTACAGAATCCGGCAAGTGCTTCATCTACTGAATTGTCAACTATTTCATATACCAGGTGATGAAGTCCTCTCGAAGATGTACTTCCTATATACATTCCCGGTCTTTTTCTTACTGCTTCCAAACCCTCTAAGATTTGGATTTGGTCTGCTGTATAACCTGCATCGCTCATGTGTAATGCCTCCTGTTATTAATTTTCTTTACTTACTTTTCCATTAGTTACCTTAAAAATTCTGTTAACATTAAATCTGTTATTTATAAATTCATCCAATCCCGTACAAGTCATTATTGTCTGGATATTATGAATACTGTTTAAAAGATAATTCTGCCTGTTGCTGTCAAGTTCGGATAAAACATCGTCTAACAAAAGAATCGGTGTATCTCCTATTTGTTTTTTAACAATTTCTATTTCTGCCAGTTTAAGTGATAATGCCGCAGTTCTTTGCTGACCCTGTGAGCCGTATTTTCTTATATCAACATTGTCAATTAAAAAAATAATATCATCCCTGTGAGGACCTGAACCTGTAGATTTTTGTTTTTTATCCCTATCCCTGGTACTTTTAAGCACACTTTCAAATTCTTCCTCTTTAACACAAGGCTCGTATTTTATAACAATATTTTCCCTTCCGCCTGACAAGGTAAAATGTATTTTACTGATAATTTCATTAAGCTCATTGATAAAAGATTCTCTCTTTCTGATTATCTCTGAACCGTATTTCAGAATATTCTCATCCCATATATCCATGGTATCTTCAAGATAAGGAGAAAAATATATGTCCTTTAAAAGCCTGTTTCTCTGGTCTATTGCTTTATTGTAATTTATAAGACTGTTTACATAAATTTTATCAAGCTGGCACATCTCCATATCCATAAATCTTCTTCTTGCAAAAGGACCTGCTTTAATAATATTAAGATCCTCAGGTGAAAAAAATACTATATTCACAATTCCATAAAGTTCCGACGATTTCTTAATTGGTACGCCATTAACGGCTATTCCCTTTGATTTATTTTTCCTGATATGAATATCTATACGATAATCAATTTCTTTTTTGGATATTACGGTCTTAATGTGGGACTCGTCTTTTGAAAAATTGATTATCTCTGAGTCCTTACTTCCTTTATGGCTTTTTGATGTACCTGATAAAAATATTGCCTCAAGAATATTAGTCTTTCCCTGTGCATTATCTCCGTAGAGAATATTGGTATTTTCATCAAACTCTATTTTCTCAGTTTCATAATTTCTGAAGTTTTGTAAATCAATAGATTTAATTATCATTCTTCAATTTTAATTTCTTCTCCGTTAAAAGAAACAATATCTCCCGCACGAAGTTTTTTTCCTCTCTGGTATTCTTTTTCACCATTTACTTTAACCATACCTTCAAGAATAACATCTTTGGCTTCAACGCCTGAACTTACCAGATTAGCGGCTTTCAAAGCCTGTCCAAGTTTAATAAATTCTTCTCTTAATTTGATTATCTCCATAAAAAACTCCAATTCTAGTAATTAACAGGAAGGATAAGATAAATATATCTGTTATCTTTATCTCTTATCGTACATGGTGATTTGGCATTCATAAATGTCATTGATATTGTCTCATCATCAATAACCCTGAGTGCATCTATAACAAACTTAGGATTGAATCCTATCTTTATGTCGCTTCCTTCTTTTTCGATATCAATTTCTTCATTCATCTTACCAACTGTAGAAGTAATGTTGATTTTAACCGAACCATCCTCAATATCAAAAATTACAGGTTTCTTATTGCCTTCTTTTACAAAAAGAGTGGCTCTGTCAATACAATCAAGAAGTTCCCTTTTGTTGATTGTTATTTTTGTCTCATAATCCTTTGAAAGCATCTGGTTAATCTTGAAAAATTCACCTTCGATTAACCTTGATATAACAATTGTTTTATCAAATTCAAATAAAATGTGATTATCTGAAAAATATACATCAACCATACTTTCAGCATCACCTGTAATTATCTTGGAAATTTCATTTAAAGTCTTACCCGGAACTATAACTTTAATATCGTTGTAAATATTATTTAATTTAACGTTACGGATAGAAACTCTGTATCTGTCAAGGGATACAACTTTAAGGTTATCTTCTGTTACTTCAAAAAGTTCACCTGTCATTATGAGGTTACTTTCATTATCACCTATAGAAAATATAGTCTGTCTTATCAGTTCTTTTAAATCAAACTGTGAAATTGTAATCATATTATTCTTTTCGATGTAAGGAAGGTAAGAAAAATCTTCACCATCTCTTGCGGGAATATTAAATACTGATTTCTCACATGTTATTGATGCATTAAAATTACTGTCAGTCTCGATTGTAATTTCACTGTCAGGAAGTTTACGGATAATATCGGCAAAAAACTTAGCTTCGATTGCAATTTTACCTTTTTCGATAATATCGCCATCGATTGTAGTTTCAATACCAAGTTCCATATCATTAGCAGTTAATTTAATATCAAGTTCAGTTGCATCAATAAGAATACATTCAAGTATGGTCATTGTTGTTCTTACCGGAACTGCTCTGAGAGTTATATTAACTCCTTTAAGTAATTCTGATTTAGTACAGACGATTTTCATAATGTGTATAATTCCTCCTTGGCGAAAATATTATTATATTTATAAAAAAAATTAGTAGTAGTAGTAGTAGGGGCTGTGAATAAGTTGAAAACCGGTCTTAAGTCCTTTAAATAAAGGATTTGTGACTGGGATAACAATATGGAAAACCGGAATAAACGATGTTGAAAATATTGAAGTTATCCACATTTAAAGCCCTAAACTTATTAAAACAAAATAAAAATTAAAAGATATCCACATATAATACCCGCTTGTCCACAGAAAAATGTGTAAAAGTCGTATTAATTGTTTCCTATTATAATAAATTATAGAATTATGAAGGATTAATCTTTTTCTTTATGATTTCAAGTGTATTAGCAAAAGAAGCATCTTTGGCAAGTGTCTCCGCCACCTTATCACATCCGTGGGAAACAGTAGTATGATCCCTGTCACCAAGATAAGATCCTATTTTAGTAAGTGGAATATCAGTAAGGCTGCGGCAAAGATACATTGCTATCTGACGTGGCCATGCTATTTTCTGATCTCTCTTCTTGGAAATAAGGTCTTCAACGGAAATCTGGTAATGTTCTGCAACTGTCTGGATTATCAATTCAGGAGTAACTTCCCTGTGAGCATTAGGAGATATAAAATCCCTTAAAACCTCTTCTGCAAGGGAAACATTGATTGGCTTTTTACTGAATTTGGAAAAAGCAACAAGCTTGGTAAGAGAACCCTCAAGTTCTCTTATGTTGGACTTGATGTTGGTAGCAATGTATTCAAGAACATCCATATCAATATTATAACCCTCTATTTCACCTTTTTTATGTAAGATTGCCATCCTGGTCTCATAGTTAGGTGGAGAGATGTCAACGAGAAGACCGTTTGTAAAACGTGATTTAAGTCTGTCTTCAAGAGTCTCAAAATCCTTAGGTGGTCTGTCTGAAGATATAATAACCTGTTTTTTTGCTTCACGAAGAGTATTGAAGGTATGGAAAAATTCATCCTGTGTACTTTCCTTACCTATAATAAACTGTATATCATCAATTAAAAGAACATCGACGTTACGGTATTTTTCACGGAAGTTCTTATTACTTGTATTTTTTTCTGTCTTGATGGATTCAATAAGTTCATTGGTAAAAATCTCAGAAGTTACATACATAACTTTAAGAGAAGGATTCTGTTTAATAATATAATTACCTATAGCCTGCATAAGATGAGTCTTACCAAGTCCCACACCTCCGTATAAAAAGAGAGGATTATATGTATCTCCCGGAGATTCAGCAACTGCCAAAGAAGCTGCATGGGCAAAATTGTTATTATCACCTACTACAAATGTCTCAAATGTATATTTAGGATTAAGACCTGCTTTAATGATAAGCGAATTAAGTGACTCCACTGGTTCTTTAACCACAGGCTGAGGGTTAGCAAGATCCGGTGTACTTATAAAACGTACATCATAACTGTGATCAAAAAAGTTAGATATAGTTGTAATGAAATGATTAGTATAATTATTCTTAATATGATTAACTACACGAGGATCCGGAACAAAAATAGTAACGGTATAATCATCTATGGAATAAGGTTGTAAAGGAAGAATCCATGTTTTGAATGGCAAATCACCCATATCATAAGAAATCTTAATGGTATTGATGATTTCTTCCCACTTTTCTTTTAAAATGTTAATCATGATGCTGCTCCTAAAAAAACGATAATATCTCACGATATTCAACACCTATTTTACCTCATTTTAAAGAAATTTTCAACTTTTAATAAAAAATGATTGTGAATTGATATATGCACAAAATAAATGGCTTAAAAACGTTAATGAGGGTATTTATAAACACTATTTAAACACTTTATCCCCAAAGTTATCCACATAATGTTGATAACAATAAATGCTTGACTTTATAAAGGTTTTTGAATAGAATGAGAATGATGTTCTATAATATAGGACAAAAATATTACAAGGAGGTGTATTCGCATGAAGATGACATTCCAGCCTAAGAAGAGATCAAGATCTAAAGTTCATGGATTCAGATCAAGAATGAGCACTGCCGGTGGAAGAAAAGTTCTTGCTGCCAGAAGAGCAAAAGGTAGAAAAGTATTATCAGCATAGGCCGCAAAAAGTGTGGCCTTTTTCTTTCTCACTATAAGTTATGAAAGAGAGTGTATTACATGAACGGATATGAGTCTTTGAAAAGTAATATGAATTTTCAGAATGTATATAAGAACGGTGTTTCTTATGCAAATAAGTATCTGGTTATGTATGTTTTGGAGAATCGAACGGATAATCTCAGATTGGGAATATCTGTGAGTAAGAAAGTCGGGAACAGTATTGTCCGACACCGGTTGACACGTTTAATACGTGAGAGCGTCCGGTTGAACAGCGGAAGTATTCTTAAAGGATATGATATTGTCATTATTGCAAGAGCCAATTTAAAAGGTAAGAATTATGCAGATACAGAAAGTGCATTGTTACATCTTTTAAGGCTTCATAAAATTTTATCTATATAATAGGAAGAGATTATGAAAAAAATACTTATAAAAATGATTAAATTTTATAAAAAGAATATATCACCGCTTAAAAAACACGCAACATGTATCTATACGCCTACATGTTCCCAATATGCAATAGAGGCTATTGAAAAATATGGGGCATTTAAGGGCGGTCTTTTGACAATATGGAGAATATTAAGGTGTAATCCTTTCGCTAAGGGAGGATATGATCCGGTTCCATAAATAAAAGAATATTAAGGAGAAAACATGATTCTTTTAACAACACAGACAGGTTTTCTTAAGCCGATAGCATGGTTATTAGGTCAGATTTTTAATGGACTTTTTAACCTTATATATAATATTGCCGGTTGGTTTACAGAAGAACCTTATCATGTTCCAATTATTGGTATCAGTGTTATTCTGTTTACAATCATAGTAAGACTTATTCTCCTTCCTATGACAATTAAACAGCAGAAGTTCTCTAAATTATCAGGTCTGATGAATCCTGAACTTCAGGAAATTCAGGCAAAATATAAAGATAAGAGAGATCAGGTATCTATGATGAATATGCAGGCAGAGACAAAGGCTGTATATGAGAAGTATGGTACATCACCAACAGGCGGATGTCTTACCATGCTTATCCAGCTTCCTATCATGTTTGCATTGTATAGGGTAATTTATAAAATTCCCGGATACGTTACTAAAATCCGTGAACTTTGCGGCGGTATCGCAGATAAGATTACAGGATCAGGTGATGACTGGGCAACTAAATTAGATGCTATTAAAGGAATTTCAGTAAGTGCTTCTACAGGCAGGGCAACTCTTATAGATAAGATTTATAATCTGTCGCCTGAAAAATGGAGTGAAGTACAGAACGCATTCTCAAGCGTAGATTTTGGAAATGCCTATGATCAGATTCATGGATATAACAATCTTTTTGGTATAAGTCTTACACAGGCACCAGGTTGGAGACTCAGTTGGGCACTTATTATTCCTATTTTAGCAGGTTTAACCCAGTGGTTAAGTGTTAAATTAATGGAAAATAAGAATAATGTAAATGTTGGTTCACAGAATGACCAGCAGGCAGGTATGGCAAGTTCAATGAAAGTCATGAATACAATTATGCCTATATTATCAGCAGTATTCTGCGTATCGTTTGCTTCATGTATCGGTTTATACTGGATTGCATCATCTGTAGTACAGATTGTGGTACAGCTTGTGATCAACAAGAAGATGAATGATAAAGATGTAGATGAAATTGTTAAAGAGAACATTGAAAAAGCTAACATTAAAAGAGCTAAAAAAGGTCTGCCTCCTGTAAAGATTTCTAACGTTACTTCTAAATATGTTGAACAGGTTCATAAAATGGAAGCTCGTGAAAACAGAAAAGAAGAAAGAGATAAAGAAATCAAGGAATCAACAAGTTATTATAATACCTCAGCAAAACCGGGCAGTCTTGCAGCTAAGGCTAATATGGTAAAGATGTTTAATGAAAAAAATAACAATAGCAAATAATTTTTAAACAGAGGAATTATTATGGAGAAAATTGAGGTTACGGGAAAGACTGTAGAAGAAGCATTAATAAATGCAGCATTGCAGTTAGAAACATCAAGTGATAATCTTGAATATGAAGTAATTGAAAAAGGCTCAAATGGTTTATTCGGTTTTATAAACAGTAAGCCAGCAAAAATTCTTGTATCAAAGAAGCAGGAAGAAAATGCCGAAATCATAGAAGAAATAACAGTTGAAGAAACTGAAGAAGTTAAACCGGAAAAAGTTGTTGATAAAGGTGCAGTCGAAGATAAAATCAGAAAATTCTTAAATGATATATTTAAGACAATGGACCTTGAGGTAACTATAGAAATTAGTTTTAATGATGATGAAAGCATAGACATTAACCTTATAGGTGGTGATATGGGTGTTCTTATCGGTAAGAGAGGACAGACTCTTGATTCACTTCAGTATCTCATAAGCCTTGTAGCTAACAAAGAAGGCGGTAAATATTTCAGAGTAAAACTTGACACTGAAAATTACAGGGAAAGACGTAAAGCAACTCTTGAATCACTTGCAAAAAACATTGCATATAAAGTTAAGAGAACAAGACGTCCTGTATCTTTAGAGCCAATGAATCCTTATGAAAGAAGAATTATTCATTCAGCTCTTCAGAATGATAAATACGTATCTACAAAGAGCGAGGGCGAAGAGCCATTCAGACATGTAGTTGTATTTATGAAAAAACAGTAATATCTGATAAAAAAAGGGATGTGAAATACATCCCTTTTTGTTATTATATAGAGGTAAGAAATAATCTGAGGTAAGAAATATGAGAGAAACAATTGCAGCTATTGCAACAGGAATGGGTTCGGGAATCGGAATAATAAGAATTAGCGGAGAAGAAGCATTTTCTGTTATTGATAAAATTTTTGTGCCTAAGAAAAGCAAAAAGAAAATGTCTGAAGTCAAATCCCATACTATTCATTATGGAAATATTGTTTTTAATAATGAAATAGTAGATGAAGTTCTTGTAATGGTAATGGCGGCGCCTAACACATATACAAAGGAAGATACCATAGAAATTAATTGCCATGGCGGTTCTTTTGTTATGAAAAAAGTTCTTGAAGCGGTACTTAAGTCAGGAGCCAGGCCTGCGGAACCGGGTGAATTTACAAAGCGGGCATTTTTAAATGGCAGAATTGATTTAAGCCAGGCAGAAGCAGTAATTGATATCATAAATTCAAAAAATAAATATGCTCTTAAAAACTCCATTAACCTCTTAAATGGTAAATTATCGGAACAAATAGGCAATCTTAGGGCAGAAATTATACACAATGTAGCATTTATTGAGGCTGCTTTAGATGATCCTGAGCACATTTCTCTTGATAATTTTGGGGATAAGTTGGAAAACTATGTGGATAAGTGGGTAAAAACAGCAGAAAAGCTGTTGATAACTGTGGATAACGGAAAGTTATTCACACAGGGCATCAATACCGTAATACTTGGGAAACCAAATGCGGGAAAATCAAGTATTTTAAATATTTTATCAGGTAGAGAAAGAGCTATTGTTACAGATATAGAAGGAACAACAAGGGATATTATAGAAGAACAGATTAACCTTAACGGAATAACACTTAATCTCATTGATACCGCAGGAATAAGAAACACAGAAGATATTGTGGAAAACATAGGAGTTAATAAGGCAAAAGCAACGGCAGAAGATGCTGATTTAATTATGTATGTAGTTGACTCATCCAGAGAACTGGATGAAAATGATTATGAAATTCTTAAGCTGATAAAAAATAATAAGGCGGTTGTACTTTTAAACAAATCCGACCTTGAACCGGTCATAACTGTGGATAAGATTAAGGAATTAACGAATAACAGTGTATTTCTTGTTTCGGCAAAAGAAAATACCGGACTTGAAGAACTTACGGATTACATTGTGGATATGTTTACTGAAGGTAAGATAGATTTTAATGATGAAGTGTATATTTCCAATGAAAGAGATAAAGCAGCACTTGACAACGCATTAGAAAGTCTTAGACTTGTAAAGAGAAGTATTAACGAAGGAATGCCGGAAGATTTTTATACTATTGATTTACTTAATGCTTATGAAGAACTTGGTAAAATCATCGGGGAATCGGTGGAAGACGATCTTGTAAATGAAATATTCAGTAAATTTTGTATGGGAAAATAATTTAGAAAACAGGTGAAGATATGAATGTTGTTGAAGAATATGATATAGCGGTAGTCGGAGCAGGTCATGCAGGATGTGAAGCTGCACTTGCCTGTGCAAGACTGGGACTTGAGACTATAATGTTTACAGTGAGTGTTGAAAGTATCGCACTTATGCCATGTAATCCGAATATCGGAGGAAGCTCTAAGGGACATCTTGTAAGGGAAATAGATGCACTTGGCGGAGAAATGGGTGTTAATATTGATAAGACATTTATACAGTCAAAAATGTTAAATCAATCAAAAGGACCTGCGGTTCATTCATTAAGAGCACAGGCTGATAAATCTGAATACAGTGCAACTATGAGAAAAACACTGGAGAATACAGAACATCTTACTATCAGACAGGCTGAAGTAGCTGAGCTTATGGCTGAAAACGGCGTTATTAAAGGTGTTAAAACTTTTTCGGGTGCCGAATATTATACAAAAGCAGTAGTCCTTTGTACGGGAACATATCTTAAAGCAAGATGTATTTTTGGCGATATAAGTTATTATACAGGCCCGAACGGGCTTCTTGCAGCCAATTATTTATCGGAATCCATGAAAAAACTGGGAATAGAAATTGTAAGGTTTAAAACAGGAACACCTGCCAGAGTTGACGGAAGAACCATTGATTTTGATAAAATGGAAGAACAGTTTGGGGATAAAAAGATAGTACCTTTTTCATTTACAACCGATCCTGAAAGCATCCAGAAAGAACAGCGTTCATGCTGGCTTACATACACCAACGAAGATACTCATAAAATCATAAGGGACAATATTGACAGGTCACCTCTTTATTCAGGAGTTATCCATGGAACCGGGCCAAGATATTGTCCATCCATTGAGGATAAGGTTATGAGGTTTAAGGATAAAGACAGACATCAGGTGTTTATTGAACCAGAGGGAAATTATACACATGAATATTATCTGGGAGGAATGTCAAGTTCTCTTCCGGAAGATGTACAGTATGCCATGTATAAGACGGTACCGGGACTTGAACATGCAAAAATAGTCAGAAATGCTTATGCAATAGAATATGACTGTATTAATCCTAACCAGTTAAATTCCTCACTTGAATTTAAGAATATATCAGGTCTTTTTTCCGGAGGCCAGTTAAACGGAAGTTCCGGATATGAAGAAGCAGCAGCACAGGGTCTTATCGCCGGAATTAATGCAGCAATGAAAGTTCTTAATAAAGAGCCGCTTATTCTTGACAGATCTGAAGCATATATCGGTGTATTGATTGATGATCTTGTAACAAAAGAAAATAAAGAGCCCTACAGAATGATGACAAGCAGGGCGGAATACAGACTTTTGTTAAGACAGGATAATGCAGATATAAGACTTTATAAACAGGGACACAGAATAGGTCTTTTGTCCGATGAAAGATATAATAAAGTTGTTGAAAAAATTAAAGCAATCGACAACGAAATTGAAAGACTTAAAAATGTCAGTGTTGGCGGCAGTGAAAAGGTTAATAATCTCTTAATAAGATATGAGAGTACACCGCTTAATAATGGTGCCTCTCTGGCAGAATTAATACGCCGTCCGGAATTAAATTATGAGATTCTCGGAGAAATTGATGAAAACAGACCACAACTTGATGCAGATGTTATAGAACAGGTAAACATCAACATTAAGTATGAGGGATATATTTTAAGAGAACAGAAACAGGTAGAACATTTTAAAAAACTTGAAAATAAACTTATACCTGCAGATATTGATTTCGACGATATCAGCGGTTTAAGAATTGAAGCAAAACAGAAATTAAAAAATTATTCACCAAGGTCTATCGGACAGGCATCAAGAATATCGGGTGTATCTCCGGCAGATATAACGGTATTACTTGTATATATGGAGCAGCATAGGAGAAAAGATGGTTGATTTTTTAAAAGAATATATTCAGAATATTGGGATTGAATTAAATCAGGACAAGATTAATAAACTGATAAATTATTATGAATTACTTATAGAAAAAAATAAAGTAATGAACCTGACAGCAATTACCGAATACAAAGATGTAGTTATAAAACACTTTGCCGACAGTCTTTCAATTATTAAAGCTGTTAATATGTCAGAAGTTACTAATATAATTGACATCGGAACAGGCGCAGGTTTTCCGGGAATGGTATTAAAAATCGTATTTCCTGATGTGAAAATTACCCTGCTTGATTCACTTAATAAAAGAGTAAATTTCCTTAATGAAGTAATCACAGAATTACAGCTTAAAGATATAAATGCAATACATGGGAGAGCAGAAGATTATGCCCGCAATGATATATACAGGGAAAAATATGATTTGTGTGTATCAAGGGCAGTTGCCAATCTTTCTACTTTAAGCGAGTATTGTATTCCTTATGTTAAGGTTGGAGGAAAGTTTGTATCTTATAAAGCCGGAGAATGCGAAGAAGAAATTAACAGTGCAAAAAAAGCTGTGAATATGCTTGGTGGCAAGATAGAAGAAAAAATTGATTTTATTTTACCGGAAACGGATATATCAAGAACTTTTATTGTTATCGGTAAATTAAGAAATACATCAATCAAATATCCGCGTAAATCGGGACTTCCGTCAAAAGAACCGTTAAAATAACAGGGGGGTTACAATGAGCAAGAATATATTGGATTTTTTATCATCTTATGAAGATGAATTGAATAGTCAGGCTGCTTTTTATGAGAAAAATATTTCCAGAATTGAAGGTCAGATTAAAGATACTAAAAAACAAATTACTGCTATTAAGAAAAATATTGACAAAGAATATAATGTTTTTTCGGCAACACAGAGTAATAATGTTGACACAGAGATTAATACTCTTAACCAGATAATTGAGAGTAAGAAAAAGCAAATTGATGATATTAATAAGAAAAAACAAGAGATAATAAATAAACTTGAAGATATTAAACATCTTAACTATAAAAATGTATTGGGAAAAGAACCGGTGGAAAATATTCATGATAAATTAATACTTATACGTAAATTTATGGATATTGATTTGCATCGAGCAAAAATGGAAATGGATAAACTTTTAAAACTGTTTTAAGAAACGGGGGTTACTTTATGCCTATTAATGTATTTGTTGCTGAAAATCATACACTTGTGCGACAGGGAATCATTTCATTACTGGAAAATGAATGCGAAGTGAATGTCGTGGGAAGTGCGGCTGATGGTTTTGAATGTCTTAGTGAAGTAAATAAAATTAAACCGAATGTTGTACTGATTGATATTAATATATCAGGAATTAACGGAGCAAAAATCATAAAACTTATGAAAGAACATTGCTTTAATGTTGGTACGATAATAATAAGTGATAATGATAATGCTAAAAAAATGTCATACGTTATTAGAGAAGGTTGTGATGGCTTTATTTCAAAAGATTGTGATGTCGAAATATTAAAAAGGGCGGTATATTCCGTATATGAAGGAAAAAAATACATACAACCCGAACTTGAAAAATTTTTAAATATAAATGTTACACAGGAGGATGACCCTGAAGAAAGAATTAAAAATCTTACAAAAAGAGAAATTGAAGTATTATTATTGATTTCAAAAGGGTATGTTAATAAAGATATTTCTAATGAACTTAAAATTACAGAACGAACTGTGAAAAATCATGTGTCAAGTATTTTTAGAAAAATTAATGTTAATGATAGAACACAGGCTGCTGTTTTTGCGGTTAAAAATTCTGAATTATTCCAAAATGATGGTTTCATGTGATGTTTCACGTGAAACTTTTTTAATTAAAGAACTTGCGAAAAGAATGTTTCACGTGAAACGTTCAGATACGAAATGAACCAATAATGTTTCACGTGAAACATTTAATAAAACTATGGAAATAACAATACAAAAGTGCTATAATGTATGGGCGTAAGTTAGTGGAGGTAAACATGGGAAGAATAATTGCAGTCGCCAACCAAAAAGGTGGCGTCGGAAAAACAACAACAACAATTAATTTGTCAGCATGTCTTGCAGAACAAGGCCAGAAAGTACTAGTAATAGATGTTGACCCACAGGGAAATACAACAAGCGGACTTGGAATTGACAAAAATAACACAGAAAATACTGTATATGAATTGATGCTCGGAGAAGCTTCAATAGACGATTGCATATATAAAAGTGTTATGGATGATTTGGATGTTATACCATCCAATGTTAATCTTGCAGGAGCTGAGATAGATCTTATTGATATAGATGACAGGGAATATATTTTAAAGAAAATAGTTAACTCCCTTAAAGAAAAATATGATTTTATACTTCTTGATTGCCCACCTTCCTTATCAATGCTTACAGTAAATGCAATGACTGCTGCTAATACTGTTCTTGTACCTATTCAATGCGAATATTATGCGTTGGAAGGATTATCACAATTAATCAGAACGATAAATCTTGTTAAACAGAAACTGAATCCCGAATTAGAAATAGAAGGCGTTGTATTTACAATGTATGATGCCAGAACTAATTTATCTCTGCAGGTTGTGGAAAATGTTAAAGCTAACCTTAAACAGACAGTATACAAAACAATAATTCCACGAAATATAAGACTTGCGGAAGCACCAAGCCATGGATTACCGATTAATTTGTATGATTCTAAATCAGCAGGAGCAGAAAGTTACAGATTATTAGCAGAAGAAGTTATCCATAGAGGAGAAGATGAATGGCAGTAAAAAAAGGTTTGGGAAGAGGACTTAATAATCTTATTCCCGTAGTAAAAGAACCAGAAGAAAAAATAGTAGAAGTTACCGCTGATACAGTTTTGAAAATAAATGATATAGAACCTAATCGTAATCAGCCAAGAAAAACCTTTGATGAAGATACGATATTGGAACTGGCAGATTCAATAAAGCAATATGGAGTTATTGAACCTATTGTAGTTACTAAACGCGATAATTATTATGAAATTATAGCAGGAGAGAGAAGATGGAGAGCCGCTAAAAAAGCTGGTTTGAAGGAAGTTCCTGTTGTAATCAAAAACTTCTCAGAACAGGAAGCAATGGAGGTTGCTCTTATTGAAAATATACAGAGAGAAAACCTTAATCCTATAGAGGAAGCATTGGCGTATCAGAAATTAATTAAAGATTATAAGTTGAAACAGGATGAAGTTGCAGAAAAAGTTTCAAAAAGCCGTGTGGCTGTAACCAATTCGCTTAGACTTTTAAAGCTTGATGAACGCGTACAGAAAATGGTAATTGATGATATGATTTCCGGAGGACATGCAAGAGCACTTCTTGCCGTTAGTAATGGTGATACACAGTATACCCTTGCAATGAAAGCTTTTGATGAGAAACTCAGTGTCCGTGAAGTTGAGAAACTGATAAAGAATATTGGCTCTGAAGAAACAAAAAAGCCAAAGGATAAACCAAAAGATGATTTTGTTTACAGGGATATTGAAAGTAAACTTAAAGAAATTATAGGAACTAAAGTTGTTATACATAATAAGAATAATAACAAAGGAAAAATTGAGATAGAATATTATTCCCAGGATGATTTTGAAAGAATAATTGAACTAATCAAAAAATAGAAAGAGGCTAAAGATGTTAGATTTTTTTGGATTATTTAGTGTTGATACACTATATGTGATTTTAGGTATGGCTGTAGTAATGGTTGTAATGCTTGTTTTTTTGATTATTAATTCTGTAAAAATCAAAAATATGAAATTGACGTATACAAGTTTTATGTCAGGAAAAGACGGAAAGAGCCTTGAGGAAGTCATTCTTAAAAGATTTAAAGAAGTCGATGAATTGAAGAAAGAAGACGCGGCTAAAAAAGTACAGTTAGATGATATAAATGAGTCATTAAGATATGCCTTTTCTAAAATGGGAATGGTAAAATATGATGCTTTTAATGAAATGGGTGGCAAATTAAGTTTTGCACTTGCATTGCTAGATAACAGAAACAATGGATTCCTTATAAATGCAATGCATAGCAGAGAAGGATGTTACACATATGTAAAAGAAATAATAAATGGCGAATCGTATATAAATCTTGGAGAAGAAGAAAAGAAAGCATTGAATAAGGCAATTAATTCAGAATCAGGAGATGAATAATTGTCATAAAAGGGATAAGGTTGTATGAAAAAAATCCAGATAGTCGACATAAAAAATGGTAAAATATTAGCAAAAGAAGTGTCCAATAGTAAAGGGCTGATGCTGCTAAGCGAAGGAACAGTTTTAAAAAAAGAACACATAGATAAACTTGCGGAAAACAATATATCGGAAGTGTATATAGTTGACAGTCAAGAAGATGAAGCTGCAATAAACTTTTATATTAACAAGATAGAAGAAGACAGTGTTGATATAATCAAAGATGTCATAGATAATAAAGCTAATATTTCAGATGATAAAGAAAAAGACAAAATAATTCAGATAACTAAAAGAATAATTGATAATATTCTGATAAATCCTCAGATAACGCAGCAGATAATAAATGTTAAAAGAGGAAATAATGATATATATACCCATCTTTTAAATACAGCGGTTTTGTCCGTTGTAATGGCAGTAAAGATTGGATTTGAAGAAGAAAAATTACATGATATTGCACTTGGAGCATTATTGCACGATATAGGAATTGTAGATGTTAAGACATATTACATGGACACAGATGTGGACAGGCTTCCGGCAGATGAAAAATTTGATTATAGGAAACATGTTTTTAACGGATATGAAAAAGTAAAACTCTGTGACTGGATGACGGAGAGAACAAAAAATATAATCCTTGGTCATCATGAAAAAGTAAACGGAATGGGTTATCCGTTCCATAAGAGAGGAAAAGACATAAGCGAGGAAGTTATGCTTGTGGCAATATGCGACACCTTTGATGAAATGATTAAAGGAATAGGATATGAACAAAAGAAGGTACATGAGGTAATAGAATACCTCAGAACCGTCGCAGCATATTCTTTTGATTATGATATGCTTATTAAAGTGCTATCCAATATTGCATGGTTCCCTAACGGCAGTAAGGTAATTACCAATGAAAATGAAGTTGGTATTATTATAAAACAAAACAAAGGATTGGCAGACAGACCAATTATTAAAATTATCAGGGATTCGTCAGGTAATGACCTGAAGGACGGACCTGTAAAGAATTTGTTAGAATGTCTCACTGTATTTATAGTTGACACAACAGATGAAGAAATTTAGGAGGAATAAAAATGTTAGACATTAAGTTTGTGAGAGAAAATCCTGATATCGTAAAGGAGAATATTAAGAAGAAGTTTCAGGACCATAAGATTCCTATGGTTGATGAAGTAATAAAGTTAGATGAAGAAGCAAGAAAGGTACAGCAGGAAGCTGACAGCCTTCGTGCCGACAGAAATAAACTTTCAAAGCAGATTGGTGCTTTAATGGGACAGGGCAAAAAAGAAGAAGCAGAAGAAGTTAAGAAGCAGGTTGGTCTTAATTCAGCAAGATTAGCAGAGCTTGAAGAAAAAGAAACAGAATTACAGGCTAAAGTTAAAAAGATTATGATGGTAATTCCAAACATAATCGACCCAAGTGTACCAATTGGTAAAAATGACCAGGAAAACGTTGAAGTTCAGAGATATGGCGAACCTGTAGTTCCTGATTTTGAAATTCCATATCATACAGAGATTATGGAAAGCTTTAACGGCATTGACCTTGACAGTGCAAGAAGAGTTGCCGGAAACGGTTTCTACTACCTTATGGGAGATATTGCAAGACTTCATTCCGCAGTAATATCATACGCAAGAGATTTCATGATTAACAGAGGTTTTATTTATTGCGTACCTCCTTTCATGATTAGAAGCGACGTTGTTACAGGTGTTATGAGTTTTGATGAAATGGAAGCAATGATGTATAAGATTGAGGGCGAAGACCTTTACCTTATCGGAACAAGTGAACATTCAATGATTGGTAAATTTATTGATAACGTTCTTGAGGAAAAGAATCTTCCTTACACTCTTACAAGCTATTCGCCATGTTTCAGAAAAGAAAAAGGAGCGCATGGCATTGAAGAGAGAGGCGTATACAGGATACATCAGTTTGAAAAGCAGGAAATGATAGTTGTATGTAAACCTGAAGACAGCAAAATGTGGTTCGATAAATTGTGGCAGAACACAGTAGACTTATTCAGAACACTTGATATCCCTGTCAGAACACTTGAATGTTGCTCAGGAGACCTTGCAGACCTTAAGGTTAAATCTGTAGACGTTGAAGCATGGTCACCAAGACAGAAAAAATATTTTGAAGTAGGAAGCTGTTCAAATCTTTCAGATGCACAGGCAAGACGTCTTGGCATCAGGGTAAAAGCGGAAGATGGCAGCAAATACTACGCACACACACTTAACAACACAGTTGTTGCACCTCCTAGAATGCTTATCGCATTTCTTGAAAATAATCTTAATGCAGACGGAAGTGTCAATATTCCTGAAGCATTACAGCCATATATGGGTGGAATGACCAAGATTGTAAAGAAATAATTGAGGTAAGAAATGCATAATTACGTTACTGCAATAGGGTTCATGGATGTGTATGATACCCCTTACATGGATAAAATAATAAAAGATTATATAGAAATGTCCGCTGAAAATAACGTAGTGAAATATGTTAAAAAGGAACCGGGAAAAAGTCGTTTTATTACAGCGGAGCTGGATATGCCCCTGCTGTCTGATTGTGACGGCAATCACCGTGGCGGTATCAAAATCAGAGGAAAATATAATTCTGATAACGGGAAATTTTACTACACAAATTGTTTTCCCTATGCAGTAAGTAATTATTCATATTATGCAGAAAGTGTATCAATAACCATGAAAAAAGATTCCGAGGGTTACCTTGGAATTGTAAGCGGCCAGGTGAGTGAGTTATCACCCATATTTTTTGTAACAAATGACATTGAACTTATAAGCTATAATCCGGAAAAGTCAGATTTTGAAAATGTCAATGTGTACCTCACGGGACTTGCTTTGGAGGGAAAAATTATTTTACCTGCAAATTTAAATAACAAGCCAGAACAGACCGATTCCGATGTCAACAGAGGAGATCTTTTAGGCCGTGCTTTAAGCGGTGACAGGGACGCAATCACGGAGCTTACCATGGTTGACCTTGATACATATATTGATATAGGCAAAAGAATAAAAAACGAGGATGTATATTCGATTGTATACAGCTCTATGGTTCCTGCGGGACTTGAGTCGGATATGTATTCAGTTGTGGGAAACATTCTGGAAATTGATACATTGGAAAATGATATTACAGGAAATTATCTGTATATGCTTTTGATAGAATGTAACTCAATGGTATTTCATGTGATAATAGACAGTAGTACATTACTTGGTGAACCTGAAGTGGGCAGACGTTTTGTGGGCAGTGTATGGCTTCAGGGCAAAATAAGTATCGACTGATACCTTGACTTATTCCCGTTCAATTATTATAATGGGAATACAGTTTTGTTCTCTTAGTTAAATGGATATAACAAGTGCCTCCTAAGCACTAGTTGTGGGTTCGATTCCCGCAGGGAACATTTGATTTTTTGCAACAATGATCAAAATTCATTGTTGCTTTTTTTATTTTATGGCGCTTGCGAGCAACAAAACACTATATTCTTGCTTACCAAAAAAGCAGACTATACCGTTTCGTATAGCAATAACATCAATGCAGGAACTGTCACAGTTACGATTATGGAAAGAGGCTCTTACGAGGGAACCACCGGCACGACATTCCAGATTACATCACGTTCGATCAGAGAGGTAACTGTAGAAAAAATTGGTAAAAGTGCTGTATTTTTCGGAGGGGGAGTGGTACAATATTTTATGTAAAAATAGAATAATAGAATTGTTCCTGAAATTTATTGACTTTGAGAAAAAAATTTGATATATAAGGAACTAGTAAAAGAGAAAGGAAATAGCAAACTATGGCGTCAAAGAAAAATATAAAGAAAAAGAACTTAGAAAATTTGCATCTGAAGGAAAGGATAAACTATGGCTACAGAAAAGTCATTATTATGATGTTAGTCTCAGGGCTGTTATCTATTGTGGTCATAGGTATTCTATTTTTCAATATGAAGCGTTACATACAAAATGTTACTGTTGCAGACCAGGCGGTGAAAACCTGCAGGATAAATGTTAACGCAGCAGCGAGAAATATCAGGGAAATGGCATTAAATAATGATGTATCCTCTTATGACAATTATGAGCAGACGGTAGAAACACTGCTTGCAGAAGTTGATACCCAACTGAATAATTTAAAGAAATCCGGAGTTGTTCCGGATGCGGATTATGAAGAATACTCATCTGCCCTTGCAGACTGGGGAAACATTGGTTATTCCATCATGGAAAAAATCAAAAGCGGTGACAAAGATAAGGCAGTTGATTCAATTCTGAATGATTGTACCCCGGCATTAAATAAAGCTGTAGAAATTGCAATAAGATTAGATGAAATGACCGATGAGCAAAGCAGCCGGTCAGCCAGAATTACGATTATTTTTGCAGTGGCAGGAATTGCGTGTATTATTGTTTGTCTGGTTTTGGCATGGAAACTGACAACAAAAACAGGCAAAAAAGTACTTGAGACAATTTTAGTACCATTACGTGAAGTGGAAGCCGTTGCACAGGAATTAACAGATGGAAACCTGCACAGCACGCTGGAATACCATTCGGATGATGAGATTGGAAGACTGGCACACAGTATGCGTAAATCCATCCGCATTCTGGGAAGCTATGTAGATGATATTGGACGTGCAATGAAGATGTTTGCAGAAGGAAATTTTGATGTGCAGCCGGAAGTAGAGTGGAAAGGGGATTTTGTTGGAATTCTAAACTCCTTTATGTTGTTTGAAGAAAGCATGGCAGAGATGATAAAGGGAATCCAGCATGTTTCAGATGAAGTTTCGAGTGCCGCAGAGCAGGTAGCAGCAAGCTCCAATGACCTTGCGGATGGAGCAACAAATCAGGCAGCAGTTGTAGAAGAACTGACCGCAACAGTCGAAGGTGTTTCTGAACAGGTAGAAAAAAATTCAAAAACCGCAAAAGAAATCAGTGGAAGAGTAGACAAACTTGGAAATGCCATTCTGGAAAGCAATGGTAAAATGAAGGATATGGTTGATTCCATGAATGAGATCAACGGGGCATCAAAAGAGATTGACAAGATTATTGCAACAATCAATGAAATTGCGGCCCAGACGAATCTGCTTGCTTTGAATGCTTCCATTGAGGCTGCAAGAGCAGGGGAGGCAGGAAAGGGATTTGCAGTTGTAGCCAATCAGGTAAATGTGCTGGCAGACCAGAGTGCCCAGGCAGCAAAGGAATCCGCAACATTGATTGAAACCTCTGTGAAAGCCGTGGAAAAGGGTATGGTGATTGCAGGGCAGACGGCATCACAATTGCAGGAGGTCGCTGAGAATTCCCAGATCATTACAAAAGAAGTCACAAATATTGCTGATACGTTAGAGACACAGGCAACAGAAATCAAACAGATTAATGATGGAATTGAACAGATCAATGATGTCGTACAGACGAATTCGGCAACATCTGAAGAATGTGCAGCATCTAGTCAGGAGATGAGCAGTGAAGCGGAAAATCTGCGTGAAATGATCCAAAAAATTAAAGTTACAAAAAATAGAAATTAAAAACGGTGCAAAAAATTATTGATGTTTAATTGTTGATTAAAGGACGAAATACTGGAATTTAAAGAAAGTTACTGTATTTCGTCTTTTTTTATGGTACAATGCTAATATAGTTTTATTTGTATGTGAGAATGGAAATTTATAGATAAAAAAGAAGAGAGGACAGAGCATGAATTATATAGTGTTTGATTTGGAATGGAATCAATGTCCTGACGGAAAAGAAAAAGAAATTAAGGATATGCCATTTGAAATAATAGAGATTGGTGCAGTCAAGCTGGATTCACAGAGGAGAGTCATAGATACTTTTGCAAAAAATATAGCGCCCGGTGTATATCAGACGCTTCATCCTGTTATGCAGGACCTTATTGGCACAACCATGGGTGAACTTGTTGAAAAAGGAGTGCCATTTCCACAGGCTGTTAAAGAGTTTATGGAATGGTGCGGGGATGATTACATTTTCTGTACATGGGGATGCATGGACCTTACAGAACTTCAGCGTAACTGTGATTATTACAAGATAAACCTTAATCTTCCAATGCCGCTTATTTACTACGATTTGCAGAAATCGTACAGTATATGTTATGACGATGGCAAGAAGCGGAGCTCGCTTGAAACTGTAACCGCAGAAAAAAATATTGTGCAGAATGAAGCTTTTCACTCGGCTTTTGCGGATGCAGAGTATACGGCAAAGATTTTTGGACTGATGGATATGGATAAAATATATGAGTACACCTCGGTGGACACATACAAGATACCGTCATCACGGGCCGAGGAATTCACGTTAGTGTATCCTACCTACAGTAAGTTCATATCAAAAGGCTATCGTGACAGGGAAAAAATTATGCTGGACGGTGTTATCCGTACCACGAAATGTTTCTTGTGCAACAGGGAAATCAAGCAGAGAATAAAATGGTTTTCCAATAACCAGCATGTATATTACTGCGTGGCATATTGTGAGAACCACGGTCTTTTTAAGGGTAAAATACGATTTAAAAAGACCGAGGATGATTTATATTATGCGATTAAAATTTTAAAGCAGACCGACGAAAACGGCGTTGCTGAAATCATCCAGAAGCAGGACCACAAAAGAGAGCGCAGAAGGGCAAAACGTTCAAGGGAAAAACAGCGCCAGAGACAGGGTGTTCAGAAGTGAAAACCTCTCCTGTGACGTCTCCTGTTTTTTACTCTTATGACAACCGGTACAACAATGAGTGAGAGCCCTGCCACTGCACCGATTAATACAAAAATATTTATATAAATTGTTTTATCTTTATTAATAGTGATGTGTGTTTCTTCCGTCATTACTCCGTTAGTTCCGGGTGTGACGGAAGAATTTTTATTGTCTTTTATATAGATAGTGGAATTACCGAGAGGCAGGTTTTTGTAATAAAAGCTGATGCAGGCAAATCCGCCGCTTTTACCGGAATAAGCGGCATTATCTGCGTATGTTACAATCTTTGTCAGGTCCGATATATTGGCATTTGACGGAACAAGAATATAAGCCCCATCATCGAATTCTATGCTGTAGCCGTTTGTCGATGTCATCTCATAGGTAATATCAAGGGCATCAAGCCCAAAAGATGAAGATGACATATTATTATCATCAAGATAACATTTACGGTAGTTATTAAGGTAATAATCAAAAAGTGCGATGGAGTCGGTGTATCTTCCCGAAGCCGTTGAATTCATAACTGAGCACACCAGCCTTATACCATCTTTTTCGGCAAAAGATACGAGACAGTTGCCTGCGGCATCGGTATATCCGGTTTTGCCGCCTTTTGAATACCGGTACTCATACTCGCCACCTTTTAACATCTGGAAACGGTGTGTGTAATAGCGGATATTGTTATTTGTGTTAGTCTTGCCTATCTTGTATACACCTGTATAACTCATGATATTTACAAGGGTTTTGTTATTAAAACAGGCCCTTCCTATCAATGCCATATCATAAGGCGTGGAGTAGTGAAATTCATTGGTGAGACCGCTTGGATTGGAAAAATGCGTTGAAACAGCGCCTAAGGCAGCAGCTTTGTCATTCATCATTGAAGCAAAATTGGAAGCCGTACCGCCCACATATTCTGCAAGTCCGTAAGCCACATCATTGGCGGAGCGGAGCATGAGGCAATACAAGGACTGCTCTACCGTAAGCTGTTCGCCCACAGCAATTCCTACATTAGCATCACCGGGAGAAACACTGTCAACCGCAGCTTTGGAATAGGTAACCACATCTGACATAGATGTATTCTCTATGGTAAGCAAAGCCGTCATCATCTTGGTGGTGCTTGCAGGATAGCATTTTTTATCCATATTCCTCTGATAAAGAACCTCCCCGGAATCGGCGTCCATCAGCACAATATACTGTGACTTAATATCGGGAAATTCAGGCAGAATGTCATTATTATCAGCCGCCCGGCATAGGCTTAAATGACACATAATATATATAAAAGTAAGAGTTGAAGCAATTATTTTTTTCATACTAAATCCCTTTAACAAAATTTGAAATTATAGTAGCATATTCGGGGGCGTTTGTATATACTAATAATATCGCTTAGATACGGAGGAAACTCATAGATATGAGATTAAGAAATGTGAGAGGTGCCAGAGAGGCACTTGAAGAAAGTGATTATACAATTAATGTACCTGAAGAAAATAAAGGCAGATGGCATGAGATTTTCGGCAACGACAACGAAATCCATCTTGAAATCGGAACGGGCAAAGGCAGATTTATCATGGAGCTTGCGTCAAAGAACCCTGATATCAATTACATTGGAATAGAAAAGTTTTCAAGCGTTCTTGTCCGTGCATTAGAAAAGCAGAAGGAAATGGAGCTGCCTAACCTTCGCTTTATCCGGATGGATGCTGAGAAAATAGAGGATGTATTTGAAAACGGTGAGATTGGAAGAATATATCTTAATTTCTCAGACCCATGGCCAAAGGACCGTCACGCGAAAAGACGCCTTACTTCAAGACAGTTTTTTGCCAGATATAACAATATTCTTGCAAAAACAGGGCGTGTGGAGTTCAAGACCGACAACAGACCTTTATTTGATTTTTCTTTGGAAGAGGTTGAAGCTGCCGGCTGGAAATTAGACAGCGTCACATACGATCTTCACAACAGCGATATGAACGATGGCAACGTAATGACCGAATACGAAATCAAATTTTCAAAGCTTGGCAATCCTATTAACAAGCTTATCGCCACAAGGTAAAATTTTAATAATGTTGGGAGGGGAGTAGAATGAAAAAACGTTTCCACTGCATATGCATTTGGTCCGGCTGCCGCCGACTTAACTGCGAGCTGCTTAAAATCAAGCGGGGTTTCGACGAACTCAAGAAGATTTTCAACTGTAAATAGTACAGAAATTATTTTTTGAAAAATTTTTCATAAAATTAAAAAAAACACTTGCTTTTTTTTTACGACTCATATATAATAACACTTGCGTCAAACAAAAGACAAAATATTTTATGCGCCTTTAGCTCAGTTGGTAGAGCACCTGACTCTTAATCAGGGTGTCCAGGGTTCGAACCCCTGAAGGCGCACTCGGAAGTCCCAAGCTAAGCTATGCGCTGGTTTAGGGCTTTTATTTTGTTTACGGATGTGATTTTATTATTGTTTTTGATATATTAAAATGTTGTACCAAATTATCTATTTGTGCTATTGGAACGTATGCAGGAGGAACATTCATGGATACAGGAAAGGATGTTAGTGATTTCAAAAGATTCATTGAATTGAATCGGGAAAAGCTATATACAAATTCAGTTAAAGCCTCAATTATCATTCTCAATGCAGAGATAGGAAACGTTGAGAATAGTATTCTTATTAACAAAATAGAATTTGATAGGGCATTAAGCGAATTAACAAAAATTTCACAAGCAATGCGAGACAGGGAAAAGGAATTATATGAATTAATTGTTAAAAACTTAGATAAAAAGTAGAACTGTATTGAGAAAAGTAAAAGAAGGGATCCGGGTATCGTTTTAGGCAGACTAAAGAATGATGGAAAGGTGTCTTATGTCAACTGGCAATTAACAACTGCATTTACACATCAATACAAAGTTAAATTTTCTTAGAAAATTTTGCAATAAATACAAATTTCAGGCACCTAAGGAAACAGAGCAGTAACATGTTTCCGGAATGTTTGGTTGTTAAAATATAAAAGGGTTTACAGAAAAAGTATAAAAGAGGTGCATTATGCAAAATCCATTTACAACTGCATTCAGTAAAACCCCTGAAAACACATACATTCATATAGATAAGACAGATGAAATACTTGAAAATTTTTCATATGGCAATCCATCTGAGTCTGTTTATAAGATTACCGGAGTCAGAGGCTCAGGCAAAACTGTAATTTTAGCAAAGGTGGAAGAGGAGTCCAGACATATGAGAATCAGGTTAATGATTTTACTTATGTTACAGAAGGAGACCGTATTTATATATACTTCTCTGGTGATGATTTGATATATACCCTCCTTAAATATGAAGATATGTATTATTACCATGCATATGAAAAGTAATAATGAGGGGGAGTATATATAAGTTGAAGCAGCGGTAGAACAACTAAATCATGAATATATCTGCTCATCAGTTTCCACGCAATAACAAGATAAAGCACCACCTTTTTCTATAAAGGGGGCTCCGGTATCAATGCATATATAACCGGATTTCCTGTGGATGTGGTTACTACCATCATTATTAAGCTTCAATACAGGAACGTGACCTACAATCATAAATTTATCCAAACTGTTAAGCTCGGAATCATTCATATAGTGAATATCATCGGATAACAAAAAATCAAATAAATTTATGTCAGCCGCCTTTTCAATAGAATGTATGACATTTATTGTTCTATCATTATTGTATATCAGACAGTTTTTCAGAAGACCGGAATGAGTGACAACTGTAGCACCATATTTCGTTCGGATTTCTTCATAAATGGGCAGATTTTTAAGAAAGAGATATAACTCGTTCTTTGATTCGGCAGTCATTTTATTAAGACTGTTTATCGTTTCAGCGCCACCATACAATTTATAGGAAAAATCATCCAGTTTTCCTTCAATATAGTTCAGACAAAATTTTTCATGATTTCCAATAAGCATTTTCATTGAAGCTGCTTCAACGTATGGTTGTATAAATTTAATCAATTCAATTCCATAATTACCACGATCAATAATATCACCTGCGATTATCATTTTATCGCGGCATCCGTCAAAATCTATTTTTTCGAGTAATCTTTTAAAAGCAGTAATTTGTCCATGTATATCTGAGATAATGTAGTGCATAATAATCTCCATTCCGCCGCCTTCGGCTGGCGGCACAAATAGTAATGAAAGTGTCCCAACGTATCAGGTAAATAACTCGCCTACCTCAAAAAGTATCGCCACCTGATAGAGGCGGCGAGTCTTGATTATCTCTTCAGTTGTTTACAGCAATCGGGAAGTGTTTCTGACCAGGGCATAAGTTCTGCCAGTTTACCTGATACTTTTTTCTTTGATGTCAAGCACTTATTACAAAATAAAAAGACCCCGGCATCATTTATGATGCCAAGATTTTGATTGGTTATCTTAACTTAATGACATTGGGCGTATGCCCCTATTTTGGGGCATACGCCTATGAGACCGTTTCAAGTTTGGTGTAAGCGTTAAATACTGATATAAGATTTGTGGATAATTACAAATGGGCAGAGCCGATTTTCCGGATTCTGCCCATATCTGCATTATACAGTAGTTTTTAGGCATGTCAATAAAACCTGCCTAAAATTGACTGTTTTACAGGTTCCGTCCTGCCAGACGTTCTTCAAAATAAATTTCAAGCTGGGAATGGATCTGTCCCCAGTCCTGCCTGTGACCGGTCCATTTTTTCGTGATATCCATGGTTGCCAGATACAGCATTTTCAAAAGGCTGTCATCCGACGGAAAAACCGTCTTGCTTTTGGGCACTTTCCGGAGCTGGCGGTTGAATCCTTCAATGGCACTTGTGGTATAAGTCAGCCGTCTTACTGCCTCCGGATATTTGAAATAAGTGGACAGGGTTGCTCAGTTATCATTCCAGGATTTATAGATTTTCGAAGCCCAATAGAAGTCTAGAATTTTGTCCGCACCCTCGTCTCAAAAGGCACAATAGCTTCAGAATCAAATTGATTAATTAACATCAGATTCACTTTCGTCTTCATCATTATCGTGTTCATCATAACCATAATTCTCAGGGTCGTTGACTCCGGGATTTCCCTCATTGTTTATTGTTGTAGTAGTATATGGATAGTTAGGATCATATTCGTAACACATAAAGCATCTGCTCTCAATCGTAAAAAAATACATTGTAGCATTTTGGTTATATCAAATGTTCTTATAATCATCAATTTATAATAAATAATAATTCAAGTAATTAATTAAGCAAGATTTCTTATCTACGAAAAGTATTTTTAAAATCCAATAATGATAATGTTTTACAATCAATGGTTTTTGTTACATCCTTAATTATCCCTTGAGAAGTCTCATGGAATAGCTTTCTATGCACATATGCCTCTCGATTTTTCCTATTAAAGGCACCCTTTAAGGAGTAGGCAATTTTTGATTGATTTCTGATATGCAAATAACCGTAATTATAATTTTCGGAAGCAAGCCAGCTTCCGGTTGCAACAACATCTAAATCAATATTCTTTTTTGCGGATTCGGATATACCGGATTCGGGAACTAGATTTCCATTGGACCATTTATAATAAATCTTTTTGCCGTTTGTTATATTTGGAGTAAATGAAATACTTGAATATGAACCCAAGGATGACAGATAGTTTTCATCTAATTGCAGGCATATTCCTTTTTCCGTCCATGAAGAAAATTGTTCCGACAGAACAAGGATAAATAAGGAACGTAACCATACTTCTGCCAACATATTATCGTTTTTATTGATGCACAGTCCATAGGCATGAGGTACAATACCTGTCTCATCTTTTTCTAATTCAATTTTATATATCAGTAAATTTTCTTTACCGGAATCTACAACAAGAGTTCTATCGTAATTTTCATAAGTTGTTAAATCAAGCTTATTACAGTTGGAGACATACCAGTTGATGAGAGTGTTGTTTATACTGTTATTTTCCGGATTTGTCAAATTGAAATTATTTGGTTCTCTATAACTTATGTCAAAAACTTTCGCTAAAATTGTTAAATCCATACGGGTCCTCCTTTATCGAACATTCCAAAACCTGCCATCCCATTAGCATATAATGTTTTTTTATTTTTTCACCCTGGGAAATAATCAATGAAATATCTGTATCCCTGTCCAGATATTTCCAACTTGTTTTCTCCAGTATTGTATTAAGAGTCAGGTCCTTGACCAGCCATTCGTAGCCAAGAAGTCCTTTACGGTTTTCAGTAAATTTAATAAATACCTGACATATCCTACCCGAGCCGGCAGCCGGAAGGTGAGATTCAGAAGAGGGTGTTTCGGCTTTTAGCGTATAGTCTTTTCCCATATCGTAAATATTGGCACTATACAAAGATGAGAGGTATTCGGAATATAATTTCTGGTCATCACAAATGACTATATTTTTGTCTGTATTCAATAATCCGAGATGAAGTCTCTCGTACAATAATTTTAATTCACCATGTATTCCGAGGTCGTCAAGTTCCTCGTTGGTGTATTCCCGGATTGGGTTACATATCAACGGAACATCAACAGAAATACTGTTATCTCCATTTTTCCATGATTCATAAATTGAAATGTTGGAATTTAACATATGCACTACATTTAATACTTCAATAATTCCTCGATAACCTCCGGGAGTTATAGATATACCTTCAAATGACACAATCGGACGGGAAAAGGGATCTAAGTCTCCGGTATTAATAATTCGGGATACAATTATTCTTTCTCCGGTGGTCATAATCAAGTACTGTTTCTTCCAATCATCTGTAGACATATGGGTAAAGTCAGTCTTGTCCGGCATATCAATCATTGCCATTGCTTCATTAATCAGTCCGCTGGGAATATTATCAGGATGTATTCTATAGCCATAATCCTCATCGTCTCTGGTAAAAAGAAATCTATTAAACGTAACCACACTAGTTTCCTCCTTTATGCACTATATATAGTAAAATCCGGCAAATTATCAGCAAAAAGCTTTTTGATTGTGGCGGTTACCACCTTTAACTCATCTAATTTTGTAGTATATTCTTTGATTTTTTCCGTATCATTGTCATATCTGGCTCTATTGGCTTTGCGGTCAAATATGCTCTTTAAATTGATATTGCATATGTCGTCTGTGTAGAATTTTATTGCTCTTTGAATGGTTTTCATTCTGCTTTCCATGTGCATACAGATACCCATAAGATAGCTTAGACCTATGTTCTGGGGAATGAATTTGGAACCGGCCTTAGGTGTACAAAAGTATGTACCGTACTGTTCATTAAATTCTGATTTCGTTGTTCCGGGCTGGCATGCGGAAACAGGCACCAAGGAAAAAGACCAGTTGCGTTCTTCGGTCAGATTATGGGCATAACAAAATATGACATCAAATACCTGAACCGCTAATTTCTTTAATTCAAGGAAGCCATTACTACGATAATCTGCAGGGATGACATCACTGTCGCATTTAGTAATTGTCACTACAACAGAGACATTCTCTTTCCGGCTTACTTTATTTAAGACAGAAAAATACTGATTGTATATATTGGCACCGGTCACTACCTTTGCCTTTTCGAGATTGTCCCTATATGTGTAGAGAACAGGACCTTCAACAAAAATTCTTATGATATCGGCATTTTCCATTGTTTCGATAAGCTGTGCCGTTTCATCCAATTGCTCTTTATCTTTTGCAGAGACAGTTGCGCCTCCTCTGTAATCAATAAAATGAGTTGGTATTACAAAGCAATTATTTTTATCGTTAATGTTTATATCGAAATTGAAATTGATTTTTGCAATGGTACCCTTTACTTTACCCATAAGGGTATCAGTAGTGTAAGATCTTGCGGACCCCATTGCGTTAACTACACTGCTTATCATATCGTTATCTCCGTTCTCCGAACGTGAATTAAGATTTACAAAGCAGTCATCTTTTTTTATGCAGGAATTCACGGTTCCCTGAAAAAGAGATGATAAAAAGACGGTTTTACCTACACCGGATGGTCCAAGTATCATGTCATTTAAGGTGTCGAAATTTTTAGTTTCCATTTTGATGTACCTCACTTTCATTTTAGTTAAATGGATGCAGAAAGAAGCTTATAATTCCTAATCCTGCTATTGAAAAACAGTTGAATAGCAATACCTTTTTTCTGGCTTTATCCATTTCGTTGTATGTGATGTTCCATAATATCAGGAACAGAAAGCCTTCAATCAGGATTGCATCTGTACAAGCGGCTTGATACGTAAGACAGTATCTTCTAATCTTTGGACTATATTTGTAAAAACCATGAGTGACAAGCCATTTAATAAGCCAGGATAACTGATACAAAACGATGTTTATACAAAGTATTATTTTTCCAAGACACTTTAATGTACTTTTGGTTAGTTTAGCTGCAACCATATAGTTTTGTTTTTTATCCATGTTGTTACCTTCTATTCATTAATTACGATTGTTTTAGCGTTACCTACAACTGTGATGTGATTTTTGTAGATTTCTACGATACAGTTCTTGTGCCTTTTCCATACCTCATATCCTTTTGAGATTCTGTTCGATGGAAGTTCAGACTCTCTAAAGTGTCTGATGATGTTACCATATTTATCGATGGTATGAACAATACAACCGGGGATATAGCAGGTTGTTAAAATTGCTATGAGCTGGTCGTTTTCGGATTCCTTTTCTTTTGATTTGGAATTTTCTGTACTGTTTTTTGCAGCTTTACTTTTGGATTCATTAATTTCTTTCTGAAGTTTTTCCTGTTGGGTTTCGATTATCTGCTTGTCTATATCCGAAAGAATGTCACCCTTTTGAATCGCGTCTATGTACATAAAATTCCTTGGCTGGGCGAGGATTGCTTCAATGTCATTAGATGGTTCATCTGGGACAATTTCATGAGGCAGAATTGCAGTGTAATCTTTGGGTGGTTGTATTAATTTGTTTATTTTATCTTTTGTTAATTCATTTTGAATTGTAAAATATTCGTTACTCATTTCATACCTCCTTCAAATCGTCCTCAGTAATGGCAGTGTCAATATCTTCTTCTTCAGGCAGCTCAGATATTCTGCTTTTGTAGTTTATAACTACAGAGTCAACAAGATTCCTTATATTACGTCCGTTGCCGTAAACACTTCCACGTTTCTTTGTCCTTTCCTTGTCTGACGCAATAATAGCTTTAACATTTGGAATTAATGTTGTTGGCAAGGTAAGGTTTCGTTTCTCAAGATGATAGGTAAAAATATCTAATAATTCATCATCGGTGTATTCATCAAAAAGGATTCTTGTCTTAAATTTTGAGTCAAGGCCATCATTGCCGTGGTTAATTGCATAAAGCATCTTATCAGGATAGCCGGCTATAATTATCATTAACCTGTTTTCGTCTGCTACAGCATTGATTTTTTCGATAACTCCCTGTGAATACGATGAAGTATTATTTTCGTTAAGACAGAGGGAGTAAAACTCATCGATGAAAAGACAACCACCTTCAGCACGGCTCAGATATTCGCTTACTCGCTCTTCCGACATGCCCACATATCCGGCAATAAGATCTCTGGCGGAACATTCTATAAAGACATCCTTTTTCAGAAGTCCTAATTGCAAATATATCTTGGCCAAAAGTTTTGCAATGGTTGTTTTACATGTTCCGGGCTGACCTAATAAACACAGATTCATAGGAATCGAATCACCGGTCTGAATTCCTTTCTTTCTGAGTTTGAGATCTCCCTTAGATGATGATACCAGCTTGTTGACCGCTTTTTTTACATTATGCAGTCCGGGAAGCCGGTTAAGCTGTGCCAGAAGAGACTCTAAGGAATTGTCATCATTGTAATCTCCAAGTAATTTAATTACGTCAGAATGGACAATACCATCATATATGCTGTCATTTTTTGCAACTCTGTCATTTGCTATTGTGTTGAGATTATCTATCATTGTCATTACACCTCTTGCTCCTACAAATTTAGGACTTCTCTTTGATTTTTCTATCAGTAATCGTATTTCTGTTTCAGAACCCGGGTAGATGTCAATCTGCCTGCTGTTTATTGACTTATAAAATATAGAAAGCAAAGTGTCGGTTGAATATTCAATAAAATTAATGGTTGTAGGAAAGCGGGAAGGCATTCCTGGATTAAAATTAAGGAGATTTTCGGTTTCATTTTGATATCCACCAAGAATCACTACCAGACGTTTTCTATATTTGGTTATTGAGTTTAACAAAATTTCCATCGCTTCTTCACCATGTCCGGAATTCTTACCTTTTGTTTTATCACCAATTAAGGTGTATGCTTCGTCTATAAACAGAACCCCGTCTAATGCCTGCTGAATGAATGCTCTCATTTTGGACGCACTGTCACCGGTGTAAGGTGATTCAAGATCACCTTTATCAATTTCCAGGACGTGTCCCTTTTTTAGTATTCCGAGTGCCTTGAATAATTTGGCGAATAGTGGAGCAATAGTTGATTTACCGCTTCTCGGAGGTCCGATAAAAAGCATATTATATAATTCATTTTGCAGAGGAGGGAGACCATTGTTCATACGTTGTTCGTTGATTTTAGCCGATTTTATCAGATTATCGGCAGATTCAATTACCTCTGTCTGCTCGGAAAAGTTATCTAATTCATCTCTTACTTTCTTTACCTCGTTCCAATCGGCATTTGTCCACATGAAGTCTTCTTTTTCAAATATACCTATAGTAGCCTTCTTTATTTTAACGCGTTTCGTGTAGCGGTTATAAGCTGTTTCGATAGTCTCGTTGATACAATTACCGGATGAGTAGTCCTCGGAAAAATTCTCGACAGATAAGAGATTATGTAACATTGTCTCAGCATCAGGGCTCAAGGAACAACGATATTCATCTCTTGCTCTTTTTTCTGTTATTTTTATTAATTCTTCTTTTGTATAAGGAGAAATATCAACATTTACAAGCCTGTGTTTGTTTTCGGGATTATTAATAAATGCTGCACCCACACTTTTGGATGATTCCAGTATAAAAGTGATTTCAGTGCATCTTTTATTGATAACCATCAGCAGCGAGGTAATTAATTCCTGATTAATTCTGATGGAACCGTCCTGTTGGATAAACGCTTTGTCAATATTGTCTGAAAAGGTAACAATAACATCTTTTATCTTTTCAAATAACTGGGATATACCTTTCATGCCGGACTGGGAATGTGCTGCTATCAGTTCTTCCAGATTGATAACCTGAATGCTCTTATTTTTCCTGATTCCATGGTCGAGAAGGATTTCTGCAATTACTTTCTTTATAAGTGATTTTCCTGATAATTCATCGCCTGTAATGATGATGGATTGGGTTCTGATAGAAGTGCCATCTTTCCCGCCGGTTGCATCATATATATCCTTTCTGTCAATCATAGCTGTTAATGTCTGTTTTATATTATCGCATCCAATTACCTGATTAGATGAGAAGGCAATATCAACTGAACTTTCATGATTTGTTACAGTTACATTTAGTGGTTCTGGAATTGTATTCTTTGGAGTATCAGTTTCTACTTTTGGAGGGGAAGGAATAATTCCGACAGTTTTTTTTGAATCATTACAATTATTATTTTTATCCGGTATATCTTGGGCAGTTATTGGTGTCTTAACGGACTTTATTTCAGGAGAAATAACAGTATGTCCAAGGGCAAAATTTAGTTCATCAGCTGTAAATTCTACTGCACATTTGATTTTGGACAGATGGCATCTTGGACATACATCAACACGTTCAAAAGTTGAGAACACACCACATTTTTCACATGTTATTCTATATTTTCTGCTCATTGCGAATCCTCCTAATTTTTAAAAATTTTGTATCCATATATATATTGCCTCAAGAAATGGAATATTAAACCATAGCATTATAAAAATACCTGCAAGATATGAATAGAAATAACTTTCAATCGGGTAATCCAGCTGGACAATTTTAATGGTGTCTTTATCCGGTTTTTGATACAGCACACGTTTGAAATTTCCTTCTTTCACATAACTTATCATGTAGCACTTTGATATATAATCACTGCTTAGGACATCAACTGATTTTTCATCAAATTTATGTGTTGTAAAATTGTATGCAGTGAAGGTATAGGTATTCTTTGCGTGACGCATTTTAAAACGTTCTTTGCGGTTATACATATATTTACTAAATAACTGAACTTTATTACCTGATAAGGAATCGGCTGTTATATAAATATTTTTCTTTCCCTTATATATGCACATTATAACTAAAACCAAAGTTATTATTGCTGAAATCATGGAACTTAAGAAAATGGCAATAATATTGGATTCATGAATTATTCTGCATTTCGATATGAGTAATGAAATAACAAGTGGCAAGAAAAAATTCAGCTTCATATCAATGGGATTAATTTTCTTTTTGCCAGGGACAAAAGCACCGATAATAAACGGAACTGTTAAGAAAGGTCCAAAAAACAAATTGAGAATTAACCACATTAACGGAGTTCCAAATGTTGTTCTATATCCCTTACATAACATTACGAAAGAACTTATTATTAAAATAATCCATAAAGAAATCATAATAGTGATAAGTTTCTTCACATCATTGTTTGAATTTATCAGATTAATAAGGTTTGAGATTGATTTTGTAAAATATTCTTTCAGCGTCATTATGTACCACCTCTTTTGAAACGTATTTGATAATCTCCGGATTACCGACATATCAGTAATCCGGAAATACATTCAATGTGATATGCCCTATTTATAGCAGATTTTTATGCCACAAGTCGGACATGTCCATCCACCCGCAGGAGCCATCCATGGAGACCATGTCATGGTTACTCCACAGTGTGGACATTCTTTTGAATGGGGTTCACTCCTAAAACGAATTAAATTTTTCATATTGTACCTCCTGAAAGTTACTGCTTGATTTAAAATGGTCAGTTCCGGTTGTCTGGAATTGCCTGTTATTTGGTTACAATAACTAAATGCCTTAAATTTGATAAAATGTAACCTTTGGTAGAAAAAAATTTAGAATTAAGGTAAGTAAATAAAGTTCTTGATGTAGTAAAACTGTGTTATAATATGAACATAGATTGTGAAACAAACAAGGAGAGTTAATAAAGATGAGCAGTTATGTACCTATGAGGTATGATACAGTAATTGAAGAATGCATGGGTGACAAGGTCATTCATACATATAGAATAGAAAAAAATATTGGTGATGGGGGTTCGGGATTTACCTATTATGTTCGGGATGAAAAAGGAAAACGCTGTGTTCTTAAAGAGTACATTCCTTTTAATGATAGATTTTTATTTGAGAGGAATTATGAGGGTAAGCTGGTATTTAAAAATTCAGTGCCTAAAATCCAAAGAGAACGGATACAAAACAAAATAAAAAAGATTTCAGCTCATGAATATGAAATTTCACGGAATGCTATGATTAATGATAAAGGTGATAATTCACCTTATGTATTTGAGTTCTCGAAATTCTATGATAAAAATTCTGATGTAATGTTTTCTATAATCCAGACTGTTGAGGGGGATTCTTTTGCTAATTATATTAAATCATTAAATTATATTGAAAGAATTGATTTATTATTAAAAATCTCTAATGCAATTGAATATATACATTCGCGTGGTATTCTTCATGCAGACTTAACGCCAGAAAATATTTTTATTGATAGTTTAGGGCAGGTAAAAATTTTAGACTTTGGTACTTCTATAGATTTGGAAACTTTCAAACGAAGTAATTTAGAAGAGAAAAAAAGATTTGTCAAAAACTTAACTTCAACAAATGTAGGTAGTATTTCAAGATATTATGCTTCCGAAAATTTACAATTATTTGCTGATAGAATTTGGTTCGCTTCTGAAGAGAATGAGAATGATATCAGCATATTAGTAGATAACCTTAACAATAATATATCTTTTGAAGATGATATATATAGTTTTAAACAAATAATTTTATATGCACTAATTGGAGCTTCCGAATTTAAAATATATCTGTCATCATTGACAGCAAAGGAATTTATTCATGCTGCTTGTATAACAAATAGTTTTGATGAATTCGACATTACATTTACGCATTTGCTATATAGATTAGTTATGTTAAAAGATTTTAATATGGCTATTTTAAGCGATTTTTTAAAGATAATCAGATATTATAGATTACAAGTCTGCAATTGTAGACCGCGACATGTTATACCTGATTTTTCTATATCAAATCTTTCGTATAATGATGATAGCATTAGAGTAGTTGATTCAGAAATTAAAACAAATACTTTTACTTATTTTCTTAGACTAATGTTAGAACTTCCACAGAAATTAAAACAAATATTTGGAACTCCATATTGGCTGATTAGAGATATTGACTTGGAGTTTGCATTGTCTATATCTACGTTTCCTTTCTATTTTGATGATAGTAATTATAAAAATTCACAAATATCAGAATATAAGGATAGTTTTATTTATTCTTTTTTTAATAGGTTTGATATAAATAACATATTTGAAATAGATAGACCGGATATAGAGGAGGCATATTTAAGAAAAACGCTGGCACAAAATATAATTATCGAGTTATATAAAATTTTTAAAATTGAACTGGAAGAATTTAAAAAAGATAACTCAATTCCAACAATTATAACAGATATACTTTCGGATGCTATTAATAATGTTTTATGTAGCGGTTCTGATAGCGTATGTTATGAGGAACCTGTGGTATATGGACCATCTATATTTTACTCTGAAGAATCAAAGGCTGAATTTATAATTAATCAAATTTATCAATTCGGCAAAAACGGGAAAATTATTTGGCCTGATTTTATGCTTAAATTTAAAGTTAATACTGATAAAATTTTCTTTCATTCAAGTGAGTATATACCTGAAATAATATATACTAATAGCTTTAATAAGGAGATTGAAAAACAGCGGAGCATACATGACAATATATTGTTTAATTATTTTATTCGGTATGATGATAATGTTTCTGTTTATGATAAACTTATGACTAAAATAATTAATCCTTTGGATAGAGTCAGTCAGGTTGAGTTTCCTCAATTGGAGAATGTATATACACAACTTTTAATAAAGATAGTAATAATAGGTGCACCTGGCAGGTATGAAATTGAAAAATTATTATATAAAAAAAGTATATGTGTGAAATTAATATTTTTGGTAAATGATGAATATGAACCAAAGAATGATGAAGTTCATAAGATAATGGCATTATTACGTCATGGTGGAATAAAAAAAGATATGTTATATCGATTACAAATACATAATGAATCCCAAGATAAAATTTTATCCCAAAGGGAAATTAATATTGTACTACATGAATCTAATGATATATTTTATATTGATGGATGGTATTATCTCTCATATCAAGGATGCATGTCAAATTTTACAACTGAAAATGATGATATACTTGTAGAATTATTGATTAATTTTTTATCGAATACCTCTGAACCATCATATAGAAGCGATCTCTTTCTGGATGGATTATTTTCGGCACTTCACAGAGATGTATTAACAAAGACATTTAAAGACAATAATATAACAATATTTCAAAAGATAATCGCATATCTAAAATCTGCCGATTGTAATTGGCTGACTTCAACATATATTGAATATTTTAAAAAAATGTTATTACAGAAGTTAGATATTAGCGAGAATCTATGTGATACATTTGAATTATATGCCTTAGAAAAAATAATGTATATAGAGGGTATTTACAATAAGGACGATTTTGATATTAAAATATATGCGGTTCATCATAAGAATGTTTTTGTTGAATATGATTTTAAATGGCGAACGATAACATGTAATTTTTTACCTATAGCTGTACAGAATGGCGTTGCATTTGTACCTGACGGTATTTTGTTCATATCCTCACATTATTTTATCCATAAATTGAATAAAGAGTGTTTGTCAGATATTTATGAAATTATTTTCTCGGACCAGATAATATTTATTGATGTAAATGTAATGAGGAATTGTAAGAATATAAAAAAAGTAGTGATGCCAAGAAGTTTACAGTACATTAGTACAGGTGCATTTAATGAATGTAATAGCATTGAAGTGGATTGGCAGGATATTGAGTCTTTTTTTGCATTTGAAGATAAGATAAATGGTGGTTTCAAACGAGTCTCGAAAGACGAATATATTAAAAATTATTTACCATGGTATGATGACAAGAATTCACATTAAAAGACCAAATTACATATGCTGATTGATATATTATCAATGTATAAAAGATGGTTGATAAAAAAGATATCCATCGCCGAAACTAAATTAAGGAGGAGAAATATCACAATGAAATTTGATAATTTAGATATAGATATGTTAATGAAAAATTTAGGTTTGGATTATTTGCACATAAAAATGTTAAGGGAAAATTTTGTCGATGATACTATAAATGAAATAGACGTTGAAAATGTATTACATATTTTTAAATATTTAAATGATAACGATGTATATTATTATATAGATTTATTTATTACATCATTAGACTTATTTTTACTACCATGTAATTATTTTATAGACAAATTTGAAAAGTTAAAAGAAAAATTAGGAGAGGAATATGTTGATTTGTTAGGCAATGACATTTCCTTAATTGAAATTATGTACGAATAATATTTTATTCAATATAGGTTGAAGGATTATATAAATCAGTCGGTACAATTTATAATTTCTTGATTTTCTAGATTTTGTCAGGTTTCTTGTATTTGCAATAATAATCTCATGTGCAAATTAGCAACAGATTCTAACATGAAAAATTGTACCGACTGAATCATTCTGCTGAACAGATATTTATTTTAATATTAGTTCAGAAAATCTAATGATTTTATAAAAGTCAAAGGAATATTTTTAAATAGGTTATCATGATGGTGTAAATTTATACTCTATCACGCACCTTTAAACTCTTCATAAATTCTTCAAGTGATGGCGAAAAAGAATTTTCATTGAGATAGCTTTTAATATATTCTTCTTTTGTTAAAAAAACACCATATTTCTCATATTCAAATGCAAAAAGTGAGTTAGTTTTAAATCCCCAGAATGAATCAATATCCTGCCAGTCAATTTCAATGTTCTCACTGCACCAATTAAATGCATGGATACTAAGATATTTAAGATTTCTGGGTAAACGTATTTTTCTTAGATTTTTACAGTATCTAAAAGTAGCAGGACCAATATATACTGTATAATCAGAAATGACAATCTCCTGTATATAGGATAAAAATTCTCTGTTTCCTTCATATAAAAAGTAATTATCAGATATGAATAGCATGCCATCTGGGATTGTTGCGATGTTGCCTTTTATTTGTAGTGGTAAAAAATTGTAAATTATGCTTCCATATCTTTCCAAATTGTATTCTATGGACTTGTTATGATATTTTACATCATAAATACTACTGGTTATATTATCAAAATCTTTTTCGTTAAATAGACATTCAATCAAATAGATGTCTCTTAATATTGCTAAATCATATGAATATATAGCATTATCCCATGTATTAAGATTATTAATAATAAGGGTTTTAAAGTATTCAGTAAAAGTTGTTGTTAGCCATATACAATTGGCAGATTTTAGATAAGAAATTATCTTTTGAAATATTGTTATATTGTTGTCTTCAAGTGTTTTTGTTAATACATCATTATGAAGTGATGATAATATCCCATCCAGAAAGAGGTTATCTCTATAGGAAGGTTTTGGATTATCAGATAAGAAATTAATTAATAATTCAGTAAGAATGTCATCATTGTCAGGTACAAAATTTTGTTTACAACCTTGATATGAGAGATAGAACCACTCATTAATACAGAAAATATCCGCCGAATTATATAAAATATCGTTAATTTCCTTTTCGGATAATATTTTGTTTTTTGAATTATCATGTACTTTTATCTTATACAACATTTCTTTTTTAATACCACCATGACGCAAAGCAGCCATTATTTTGTGAATCTCGTCTTTAATCGGCATGTAATTGTCATCTATTAGGTAGACTACGTTCGAATATATGTTGGCAGTAGAGATAAGATTTAATAGTACATTTTTAGTTGGAACACCAATAATTATTATGGTATTTAGACAAGAATCATATATGTCTTCTAGAGTCGGAAATTCACTTTGAACTATTTGGTGCTTAGAGTTGATAGTTATAGTATTTAGCTTTTCAAAAATTAAATTATCATCATAACGTATTAAAAATTTAAATAAAGTCTGTGTATTCAATTCGATTTGCTTTTTAATTTCGGCATTAAAGTTATTGGTATATATCACCTCCGTGTAACAAAAGTTGTCTGAAAAAAATAAATTATAAAGGTTAAGCTTTAATGGGGGATTAATATCAGGCCATTTAATATTTCCTTTATTTATCTCATTATAAATCTGGATAATTATAAATTGAGCTTTTTCTTCCTCTGAGAAATATTTACTTGAATCATATTTAACCGGTTCTTTGAAACATATAATATCTGTGCCACTATTTATAACTTTGTTAATGGTTTCTAAGAGTATTTTATTATATAATTGTGGAATTGAGCGGTGTTTACAAAATGTTTGTAGGTGTTTTTCAAACAGACAATACAAGTCAGTCAATATTTTTTGAGACAAAAGCCGTCTGTTATTTAATTCAGTATTATCAATCACATTTGGTTTGAATATATAGTTTATATCATAGGTGTTGTAAAACATAGTGATAAAATTATGGTCTTCAGATAAGACGCGATTTTTGCAATTGTAATGAACAAGTTTGCAATCAAAGATGCATAAAGTTAGGGAGAACTCTAAATCAAGGTCTTTTATTAACCAATATGGAGCACCGAACAACATTTTGATTTTTGATGGCAATTCTATCATGCAGTCAAGCAAGAAAGAGTTCAATTCATGATCCATAGCTTTTAAGCTGTTATTGATGTTATGTGAATTTGATAGTGAAAAATCAGGCATAATATTAGATAGCACATGAGGATCTCCTTGCAATCTATAATAGTCAATCAGTTTTAAAAAGTCAGTCAGGATGTTTAAATCAAACTCATTAGTATGGACTAATTTACATAGAAGATGATTGATGGTAATATTGAAATCATCTTTCAATCTGTCACAGATATATTCTTCTACTGTCATGGAAGATAAATAGATTTTTGCTTCCGGTGCCCCTATTAAAGTGAATAATATAATTTGTTTAAAACTATATATATCATCTGCATATGATATATTATTGCTGAGGATGTCTACGATTTTGTTAATATCACTTTCGTTATCATTAGATACAAAATTGATACTATTAGCAAAAGTAAGAAGATTTTCTGAACAGTAATATCTTGAGAAACTTCCAACATTTGTTGACAGTAGATTTCGTGCAAATTTCTTTTTATCTTCTGTAGTACCGCGTCTGAATTTACCAATATCCATTGAAGCACCAAAATCCAGAATTTGTACCTGTCCCATGGAATTAACATATATATTTTCGGGAGTTAAATCTGCATGAAGTATTCCACGGCTGTTAATATATTTTATTGCATCAGAAACTTTGAGCAATAAATGGATTTTTTCTTCTGTAGTTATGTGTGTAATATATTCGGAAAATACTTCGCCTTCAACGGTCTGGATAAGTCCGTATATTACATCTGAAGAAGTGTCAGAAAAGGTTGTAAAATCAAAAATATAAGGCGAATTATCTCCGGCTTCTGTTATCATTGCTTTGTGATTGATATCATATTCATGCGCTGCAATCTGAATAAGTTTGTTTGTAATTGTTTTTTTCTGGGATTCAGAAACTGTAGAATTGAAAACAAGTACATCATTACTATTTCTTACGAACGAATATCTGTTATTGAATGGGATATATTCTTTGATTACACATGGTTTTCCTGTCTCATCCTGTGCAAGGTAAGTGAATCCGGATCCACCCCTGCCAATGTTTTTACTGATTATGTAGTGATGAACGGGTTCACCATTTTTTAAGCATTTGTTAATTATTGTATTTCTTTTCATTGGACGGTAACTATTCATCTTTCACCTCATCTGGTATTACATATTTTGTATATCATATTAATTTCATTTATGTATTTTGAATTGACTTTTTTTGTTTCGCAATAATCTATCATTGCCTGAACATACATTGAAAAAGTTGCCGGGGTCAGGATTATGGAACCGGCTATTGCTTTTTGTAATTGTCTGTGTTTGGGAGCAAGTGTTCGTTCAGTAGAAGAATATTTACACGGAATTTGTGCAAGAACAGAGTCCTTAAAAGCTTCTTTTATAATATCTAAAAAGCCCTGCTCATTCATAATTCTACTAATATACAAATGAATATTTTTTATATTAGAGAGGTTAGAAATAATAGCTGCATCCTCCGGTGTATATGGTTTTGAATACAAAATCATAGAACCGCTTTCCAAAAAGCCTTTTTTTGAAAGAAAGTCTGCCGAAAGTATATTTTTTATTTCGTTCATTTGGTCGGAGTCTAAATTTAAAAGTAAGTGTTTAAATATTATTCCGTCTAAAATTGCCTGAAATTCCTTTTGGATAATATTTGTAGTATCCATTCTTTCGGAAATTTCTTCTTCAATATCTTTTATTATGTCTTTAATTTTATTGTTAGGATAATAGTCTATATGAGTACTGATTTTATTCAAAAGAGATGCTTTGTCTTCATAAGCATCTGATTCAGGAAGTATCGTATATGATAATTGCTCAAATCTTATTCTTCTTGATTTCCAATCGGTACCATCGTTGGACATAAGAAAATTGTCTCGGTCTGTTTCTGATAGGCTTAAGAGGAACAGTCGGATAATCTTTTTTAATGCGGTTAATCTTTTGTCAGCAGAACTTCTGAGTTCATTTTGGTTTTCCTCATTATCAAGCCATTCAACAATATATGAAAATGGATATTCTTCTTTATGCGGCTCATCAGAAGAGGTTAGCTTTTCATTTATTTTGTTAAATACGGTCCTTGTACCTTGAAGGTCATGGGGAGTTGGCTGCATAGTTAGTAAATCATTATAGGTTATTCCGGATTTATCATTTCTAACAGCCGGCATTCCAAACTCTGAATATATTTCAAATATTCCTTTTTCTTCTAGCTTTTTGATAAGAGTGGGTTTTGAATCGTGAGAACTGTCCGGGGTATCATCGTATATACTTTCCACCGGTATCTTTAGTGCAATACAAAAAGTTAGAACAATATCAAAAAGATCCCGGTATAGTATGAGTTGATTTTTCTGCATTTCGTCCAAAAGTATTGAGTACCATTTGAGTCCGGAGTTTTCCTCATCTTCGCTTTGCATATAGAAACAGTAAGTAAAAATATTCTCTTTATTTAATGTTCTATACAGATATTTCTTAATATCTGTTTCAGTAGTCAAACGTTCTTCTTTAATTTTCCTTATTTTTTCTCTATAAGAATTACAAAATTGTATTAACTGATCTTCATACCTTGTCGCTTTCTTCATATACAAAGACCTCCCTTTGAATAAAGTATACCACGATACACATAAAATGACCATTCTTACTCGTCAAAAAATGGTTTGATTTACATGAAATAAGAAAAAGGAGGAAAAAGAATGAATAATGAAATAAACATCATCAATGAAATAGCAATTGAAATAAAGGGAGAACGTAAATCGGTCAATGAATTGCTCAATAATGCTGTATATGAAAGAGCTTTTTCCGCGTGTGTACGAAAGGCATTAAATGAAGCTGGGCTCAACACTTCGTATTATAGTGATCTTTTTAACGATGGGGTCGAATTGCTCTTATCGGAGTGTATTCCGAATTATAGGGCAAATAATAGTGATTTTTTGGCATATTCGTTATTTATAGTCAAAAAAAGATTGCAACGAGTCATTGCAAAGAAATATAGAATAATTAAAATCCCGGATGGGGAAAGGCTCAAATATATAAAGGCGAAAAAACTCATCAACATGCTGGAAATTTCAAGTTCAAATTATAACGAAGACGAGATAAAGAGCATATTAGAAAGTAATGGAATAAGAATAGAAAATATGATAAAGATAAATTCATACGAAAAAATGGAGTCTCTCGACAATGATGAGTATGAGAGTTCTTCATTGCATGAGTCCATCTCATACGAAAAGAATGAATATAACGATATCATGAAAAAGGAGATATCCTCAGCACTTAGAAAATTAATAACCAAAGTTCTCACCAAACACCAGAGAAGTATAGTAATAAAATATTATAACGAAGATAAACCATCTTTAACAAAGTTAAGTAGAGAATTCGGGGTTACGCCGCGGGAAATAAGCAAAACACTCAGAATATCTCTTATAAAACTCAGAGAGGCAGCAAAAGATTATGGAATAGAAAAAGAAGATATCAAGTATTTCACAAAATAAGTAGTATGCTATATGATAATAAAAACAAGCATTACGGTTATAATACATAATACGGAAAGAAATTATTGGAATAGTCAATGATAAAAACACAAAACATGTTTTTATCATTGACTGTCTGCCAGGGGAATGGTATTATTTAATTACATTTAAATAGGAGGATACACAGATGAGGTTACTAAAAATGGCTGTAAATGGTTTAACACTGTTTAAAGGAGCTGTGAACATTGATTTTTTTGCAGAGCAGAGGGTTTCAAGTGACAATAATGAAATGGTGTCACCTTGCTTTGGTAGTGTGTATACAAATAATGTTATGTCTATTGTTGGTATTAATGCATCTGGAAAGACGTCTTTACTAAAAGTAATTTCGTTTGTAATAGAGTTTATTAATGGAGAGTCGGTTAATAACATTAATAACAAGGATATTTTAAAGGATTCAGAGAAGATAGAGATTGCAGTTTTCTTTTTCGACCCGGGAAATGGTGTATGCAAACTGGAATCAGAGATTATCAAAATAAAAGATAATGAAATTGATGACAGGTATATCATCAATAGCGAACGCTTGTGGGTTAAGAAAACATCAAGAGTAAAATCAAAAAAAGACTTGTTTTTATTTGATGATGACCAGTTGTCAAAGGTTAGAGATAATGGGGCTGAATTTTTAAAGGATGATACCAGTATTGTAATATCTCTTAATAAAAACAAGGGATTTTATCTAAAAGATTTAATAAGGTTAACGAATGTAAATTTTTTGGGACTCATTGGAAATTTTCCTCATGAATTAATTGCTTTTTTAGACCCGAGTATTGAAAACATCTCTTTTGATAAAAAGACAGGAGAGGCAAAATTAAAATTCTATGATAGGGAGGAGATTGTTGTTGCAAATCCGATTCTTTTTGAACAGTACCTTTCATCAGGAACAATTAAAGGAATTAATATATTTATCAATGCGATGATAGTGTTTGAAGAGGGAGGATATCTAATTGTTGATGAACTTGAGAACCATTTCAATCGTGAAATTGTGGCTACATTGGTAAGATTCTTTATGAATAAGAGTGTAAATAAAAATGGAGCGACATTAATCTTTTCAACACATTATTCGGAATTGCTTGATGAATTCGAGCGCAATGATGGTATATATATCGTCAGGAACAGAAATGGTATATACGCACAAAAGCTTAGTGAAATTCTTACGAGAAATGATATAAAGAAGAGCGAAGCCTTCAAGAGTGATTTTCTTGAAGGAACTGTGCCAACCTATGAATCCTATATGCAATTAAAGAGAGCAATTATTTCAGGAAAAATTAAGGAGGAGTAACTAAAAATTGGCAAACGATAAAATAATAGCATGTATATGTGAAGGAAGTGCCGAAAGTGTAATTGTCAATAAACTGATGGATGCCGGAAAATTTATTTTTACAAGAGATGATTTGTTGGATAATGAAGTACTCAGATGCAGAAGTGCAAGAAAATTTGAGGACAGATACTTAGGAAAAGGTTTTACAAAGAAAATAACTGTCTATAGAATTCTGGATTCAAGAAAGGAAGATTTTAAGCTTCGTAAAGTTTACGAATCAAAGGTTGATGTTGTTAATGTGATTACAGCACCTGAGATAGAAATGCTTATCATTGTCCATAAAGGAAAATATGCAGAATACAGTAGAGTAAAAAGCCATATCAAACCCAGTGAATTTTGTAAAGAAACCCTAAAGTTGCCATCTGTAAAGACAGCTGAATTTATTGAGAACTATTTTTCAGATATAGAGGATTTACTTTATGCAATTAAAGAATATAAAAGATTATCCAATATTCCCAAGAATGAAATATGTCTTGCAGACCTTATTATAGAATGAAGGATTGCAAAAAGTGCTATGTCCGCAATTGCGGATATAGCACTTTTTTTGCTTCAAATATATAAGGCTGGAGCAATGTCATGAAAAATTAAATATTTTTGGAGAAACATAGTTAATAAATCTTAAAAGATGAGGCATTTAATAAGTAGAAAAGCTTAAGGAGGATTATCATATGGATAACAAAGAAAAACTTAATAAACCAGAGAATAATGAGGAATTCATCATTCCTGAATTTGAAGATTATCAGAGCAAGAAAAAACCTGATGTTGACGAAGTCATAAAGAAGCTGAATGAGCGGATTACTGCATTAGAAGCTGAAGAAAATACGCTTGAGGAGATAAAAGAAATATTGGAAAAACATAATCTCAAATATTTATGCGATCCAGACTTGAATGCCGTTGAAATTATGTTTGATGAAAGACCGTTCCGAGTTCAGATAATTTTAAATGAATATAGGCTGGAATTAAAATTGATATTTCCGTTTGCAGCTCAGAGGGCTTCACTCGCAATGATTGCCCTATTTATGATTAACTTCAACAAGGACAAAGCATTTGCTTGTATGCATTTGAATCCGGATAATGGCGAAATGTCCATGAAATACTCATATTTTATTTCAAAAACTGCAGGGCTTGACGTAGATGACTTCTGGGTATACATGACCTCGATAATCATGCCGGCAATTGAAAAAGAATATGTGATACTTCATTGCATGTCAACAGGAAGAGTACCGGATGAATATAGAGAATACTATAAAAACCTTTTAGAAAAGTCTCTTACAGTGATAAATGGTGAAAATGAACCTGTAGATGAAATTGAATATGGTTTCATAAATCAGGAAGAAGCTAAGAAACCGACCCTTTTTAGCGAACCGGTAGATTTGTTTAAAGAATTTAATGAAGATGCTGATATATCCGAAGAATATGTAAATACAAGGATGGAAGAAATAATAAAAGAGTTACAGGAAGAGGAACTGCCATTTGGCGAAGAGGATACTCCTTATGAAGAATAATAGAAGAAGGTAATAAGATGACTGAAAAAGAAGAATTAATTGACAAGTCAAAAAAAATTGTCATGTCAGCATTCGATAATGAACCTATTTATATGTATGAAGAACCTACACCTGAAAAAATAAAAGATATAATTATTGAAGTTGATGGCAGATATGTAAAAAAAGGAACTGAAAAAAATTCTATTATTATTAATCATAATAACACAGAAGAAATGTTCATAATGGTTGATGAAAGCACATATAGCAGGTCGCTTAAAGAAAGTAAAATGATACAGCCTGGAGAAAAACTGTCTGTTATTGCAGTTAAGGTTGCCAATCTGCCAATTTACATTACAGTCAGTGTTATTCGACTTGAGGAGAAAAATATATTTTCTAGTATAAATAGCCTTTATAATAAGGCAAAGTATATCAAAGAGTTTTATAGGCTGGAAGTGTATAAGCAGGAAGCAATATTAAGACAGTTGAAAGGAAAGCAGTGTGGCAAATATGTTAAATAACTATTTTAACTCTAGAAGGGAGCAGCTGGTAAGGTATGCCATTACTAAAGAAACATATCCACCGGATACTCAGCGAGGTATTGAGTTTATTTTAAGAGATTCTAATGATTCAAGACATAAGGTAGAACAGAGATTGTCATATATTTTAAATATTTTACCTATAAATTATGAACGAATTCAGGTAACTGCGGAAGAAGTTTTTAACAGACTTGATACTAAGTTTTTTAAAATGAAGCGGCAAAAGAAACTAATTAAAGATGTGCATGCTTCAAGAGAACGAGCAGGCAAAAAAGGGTGCTGTTTATTATTTGTCGGGCCTCCTGGCGTTGGGAAAACAGCTTTAATGACGGCAATTTCAGAGGCTATGCAGCTTCCTTTTGAGTGTATTCCGTTGAATGGATGTTCAACCCCATTTGAACTCGAGGGTCTTGATCCAGGATACGAGTCAGCTGATGCGGGTGCAATTGTTAGGGCTTATGAATTACATGGCACTAGTGAAATGATATTGGGATTAGATGAGTTTGACAAGGTAAACAGATGTTCAAAAGAAGGTGACCCCATGAATGTATTTTTAAGACTTTTTCAGGGATTGCATTATGATAAGTACCTGCAATGTCATATTAGTACAGAAAATACAATCTTTATAGCAACTGCAAATAGCATAGAAGATATTCCTGAAACTATATTAAACAGATTCAATGCAATTATCTATTTTGATGAGTACACATATGAAGATAAATTTATAATAGCTAAACAGTATGTCATTCCGGATTTGCTAAAAATTTATAATCTGTCATCCGCAAATGTCGCGTTTGAGGACAGTGCGATTAAATATATTATTACAAATTATTGTGAAGATGCGGGTGTACGGGATCTGAAAAATAATATAGAGAAAATAATATGTCGTGTTATTGGTTCAGGTGGGGCAGATTTATCAACAGTTGTTACACCTGGTTATGCTGAAAGCATTCTCAATGAGTTAGTGGAAGAAACGCCGGGATTGCATTTTATCAGAAACAAAGAGCACTATACAGATTCTGTAGCTAAAGAAATTAAAAAGTGCTTGGAGGAATCAAAAAAAATATTTCATTTGATCCGGATCGTTTTAAAACAGAAAATATGCGTCAGAAACTGGATTACCTTCTTGCCTGCCGGAATGAAGACAACACATTCAGAGATGAATTTAATCCATTAAAACTCAGTGATTTGTTACATAAAAGTTTGTTCGGAATGGACAATGTAATTCGTGAAGTTGCCGGTTTCTTTTATACCGAGTATTTAAAGGGTAAGAGACTTAATAGTAACTTGGTTCTTGTTGGTGATCCGGGGATTGGTAAAACTACTATAGTTAATAATATAGCTGTAGCGTTAAACTACAAGTACATAAAAATTTCGCTTAATGGTATCAGCAATATCAAAGAACTTCGCGGTACACCAAGCACTTATACAGGAAGTGAACCGGGTCGTATTATGAAGGGTATCAAAACTGTGGGTACAACCAGAGCTATTATGCATCTTGATGAAATAGACAAACTTAAAGCTGAATATGCGTCAGCACTGCTTGATTTGTTAGATCACAGTTTTACTGATAATTATCTTGATGTAAGTGTTGATTTGACACAGACAATTTTTATAGCAACTGCAAACGATTGGGCAAATGTTCCGGCTGTTATAAGAGACCGATTCGTAGAGATTAAAGTAGATGGGTACACACGATATGAAAAAGAAAAAATCATTTCAGACTACATCATACCTAAAGTTGAGGAGTCTTATGCTGCAAGTGATGTATCTATCTCCATGGATGATAAAACAATGGAGTATCTGTTAAAAACGTATGCCTCAACATTTGGAGTTAGAGATGCTGAAATGGCTATACAGCGTATATGTTCAGGTAAACTTGTTAATCAGACGGGTGAGGTAAACTGGATGAAGATTGCCATTAGCATAGATGATGTCCGTAAATATCTTGGAGAAGAACCTATTCCAAGAGGCAATTTCCCGAGTGAAGCTGTTTCCGGAGTTTCAAAGGCTTTGGCAGTAAGTGATAATAAAGGCAGTACGTTTGCAATTGAGACAAGACTTCTTGAAGGTGAAGAGACTCTTGAAATAACAGGATTGCCTAAGGAGATGGCGGTGGATTCCGTAAGGGTAGCAGTAACTTGTATTAAGAAAATGTATCCAAATATTCTTGATAAGAAACATATACATGTACATTTTGGCGAAGGTTCTGTACAGAAGGATGGACCTTCTGCAGGAGTTGCATTATTTATGAGTATTTTATCTGCTGCATTAAATAAGCCCATTATAAAAGAAAACCCCTATGATATTTCATATACAGGTGAATTAAGTTTAAGCGGCGGAATATTTGCTGTAGGAAGCATATTTCAAAAGATTCAGGCTGCTTGTGATTCAGGGTGCAGCAAAGTGTATATACCTGAACAGAATTATGAGAGATTGGACAAGGATAAAATTAGTAAATATAACTGTGAAGTGGTTCCGGTGGCAAATATTTCAGAAATAGTTGAAGACATATATCCTGAACTTAAAGAAGAATAACGAAACAATATAATTATAAGATAGGAGGAAACCATGATTATCATTGAGAAAAATACAGAAAAAATATTGGAAACCCAGCCATATGAAATGTTTTTGAGAAAGTTTGAAGCACTTCAGATTGGCACAAGTAGTTCACTTCATATGCAGATTGAGCCTACGAACAAAGAGTGCTTAGAGGAATTCAAATGTGGATTTACAGTTGACCCATGTTATGCCAAGAGATATATGCTTGATTTTCAGTACAATAGCCTCTCTGAGGAGAATGACAGATATAGTCTGGTACACTGTCTGGCATTTGAATTTAAGACTGAGTTCAGAGACATGATGTATGACACTATAAGCGCAATACAGAAACGTCATTACTATCTCTCATCATTGATTGAGGAATATAACATTAACTGTACAATTGATGGTGATTTGGCAATGATAAAGTGGTATACCAATTGCTTAAAATCGGATATTAAAGAGGTCTCATTAACTTTGCTCGGAGCAGATATAGCTTTATTTGCCAGAGGTTTTTAGCCATATTATGGAGGGTTTCGATGGGTAATAATTTTAGAATTTACAGGATAAAAAAATGGTGTAGCCATCGATGCAACAGGCTTAAAGTAATGATTATAATCGGACCGTCAGGGTCCGGAAAGACAACACTATTACATAGTATTCTGGCAGATTATAAAAGTGGAACATTACTCCACCCAGATGAACTTTTTAGTGTTGTATGTGAGCAGGTAAAGCATGCTAAGTTAGCGTTTCCTCTAAGGATAAAAGAATTGCTAATGGTTGATGACATGGATGAAATTTATAAGTCGGGTTTTGAATTTAAAATGGTGCTTTACCGGATAATAAAGAATTACAAGGGCCATCTGATATGTTGCTTTAACAGTTATGAGTCTGCAGAAGAGTTTATCAATATGTTCAAAAAAATATAAAAATAGTAGTCTTAAATGCGGTAAAAATCCGTAGGGGTGTTATACGAAGCAGAGCTCGTCGATTAGAATTAGACGTAGATGATAATGAAATAGAAAGGCTTTTAAAGTGTGATGATATATATGATTTGAATTCAGAATTATATAAGTTACACCTTAAAAGGCAGCTTGAGAAAGGCAGAAAGGATGATGGAGATGAAGGAATCTAAATTTATAAGATATATGATAACAGGAGTTGTCTGTGCGTTCTTTTTAATGTGTGAGTTAACTCTCTCAAATATTGTAAGACCTCAATGTTTTTTATGAGAGGAGAGGTTATTAAACTGAGTTTAATTGCGGGCATTATATTAATCCCTTTTGAAAAAATCGGATACAGCTTATATTGTGAAAGGATACTTAGATTTAAGAAAGACTTTGGCATATTCGGACGTAAAATAGCTCTGGCAATGTCTGTATTAATTGGTTCTCTTATTATTATCGGAAAAGAAGTAAATGACCCCGATATTTATTGTATACTTATTCCAATACTTACCATCTGCTGGATAATTGCGATGGTTGTGTGCGATGTGTCAGAGGAGGAAAACCCAATTTATTTGTTTGTCGTAGCTGCTATTCAGTATTTTGCAGTTGAATATCTCGGAATAGGAGTATTTGCTATCCTTCTTATGCTTATGCAGACAATTAGTGTATTTACGAGACAAAATAAAAATGCAGATGAAATCTTACTGATGGTTTTCACTTTTATCGGAGCATTATATCTGAAAGTAAAAGATTTTCATTACATAGAAGTAACCGATAACAATATTCTTATAGGAACATCAACTATAGGTTTAATGTCCAGACATACATGGAGTATAATAATATATATACTGTTGGCGTTATCTATTGTTTTACTGTCTATTTTAAGTTATATAACATTCAGAAAAAATGAAAAATATATCAGAGCGCAGATTGTATTTACAGCAGGAATAGGGTTTATATTAATGGTTTTATATGATATTTTTATAAATACAAGAGGATATATATTTGACTACACCACGGATAATGTTATGATACGAAATGGAGTTATTTCCTGTATGTTGGCAAGGGGAATGATGATGCTTTTTGCATTTATAGTCCTCAGGATTCAATATAATTCAGAACCTGAACTTTCAGAAATAGTTATATATGATGAGATTGATTTAGCCACTCAGATATATGATGAAAAAGCAGAGTTATTAAAGAAAGAGTACACTAACCGCATCAGATTGTATAGAAAGAGTGTAGAAAATATCCTGAAAGAAAAAGAAAAAACGGAGGAGGAGAAAGAGTAGATGATATATTTTATCTCAGATACACATTTTGGACATAGGAATATTGTCAGATACAGGCCGTTTAATGACATTGAGGAGATGGACAACACTCTTATTAATAATTGGAATTCCACAGTCCATGAAAATGATGAAGTATACATACTTGGAGATTTCATATATAAGTCTGATAAGCATTGTTCCTACTATTTGAGACAACTTGCCGGAAAAAAACATTTGATTGTAGGTAACCACGACAACAAATGGATGGCATGTGGCAGTAATTTAAGTGATTATTTTGTTAGTATAGATAGTTTGAAAGAAATACAGGATGATAAAGGGCGGCATTTAACATTATGCCACTACCCGTTAATGGAGTGGAGAGGTTCAGTCTATGCAGTTCATGATAAAGACAAAGGAAATAACTTTCTTATACATGGACACCTCCACCATCAAAAAAATATTTCGTATGAGTTTATTAAGAATAACATTCCATGTGCTTTAAATGCCGGTGTAGAGATTAATGGGTACAAGCCCGTGGCATTTGAAGATTTATTTATGAACAATAGTATTCATTATGAAAGAGAAGCTGCATGTCCGAAATAAATATAAATTCAGCTCTGCCTGTAGCTTCACCTTTATAATAGCCATCTTCATATGCTATCTGCTTTAAATTCACAATCCGTATATGTTATAATAATTCCATATTAAAGGAGACTCACTATGCATTACGTTATTTCAGATATACATGGACAAATCACAGAGTTTAAAAACCTGCTTGAAAAAATAGATTTTGACGGAATCCGTGATAAAATGATAATAGCAGGCGACGTTCTTGACCGTGGTAATTATGGAATTGAACTGATTAAATATATAGAACCGTACATTGAAACAGGTTCAATGAAAATACTTATGGGAAATCATGAAATGTTTTGTCTGAACTATCTTGATGGAAAACTGGATGATTTTACTTATAAATTATTTGGTGGCGCAGGCACAATAAAAAGTCTTAATAAGATGACGAAAGAATCGAAAGAAAATCTGTATATTTTCCTTAAAAATCTGCCTATTTATGAGGAAATCCGGACAAAATATGGTGAAACAGTTGTTACTCATTCCGGACTTTCTGCAAATTGCATAATATTTAATAAGGATAAAACAATTAATGTTGTAAAATCGATTGAGGCAGCGGCGGACATAAATTTATACGATTTTTTATTATCCGATGATATCCACCGTATGGAAGAATATGACCTTAACCGTTTAGATAAGTTTTTGATTGTAGGACATGTTCCGGTAATGAATCTAAATGATGATGAAAGTAACCATATTTACAGAGCAACCGGTTATATGTGTATTGATACCGGAGCATCATTTGTAGAAAAAGGTGGTGCTGTGTCTTGCTATTGCGTGGAAGCTGATGAGCAGATATATTTATAAAATTTTAATAATAATCCTCTTTATTTTTCTATAGTCTTGTGCTAACATACAACTAAAGCATTCATATTCTTTTTTCTATGACGTAAGTCATTTCTAATTTCTAAATTGAAATCAATGC
>ERZ779902.57-NODE-57-length-48263-cov-4.081211_pt1 | contig 48263 bp, 28 predicted proteins | sample MGYA00511350_ERZ779902 | MGnify/ENA primary metagenome ERZ779902 (study PRJEB29588, sample SAMEA2146908) | human gut metagenome | biome: human gut; feature: human-associated habitat; material: faeces | place: Denmark | collected 2008/2010 ...
GAACCTCGCCCCTACGAACTAAACGACAGCATTATCCACGTTTTGACACATTCATCTATTCTCAAACAAGTCATTTACTATGTTAAAACTCTATTTCTTCTTTTAGTTCCATATTAATATTCCACCTTATAATCTCTATGCAGGTGTTCTCCTTTCCATGCCTTTTTGGTAGTCCAGTCTTCATAAGGTTCTGTCCAAAAAGCATTGTCGGCAGGGAGTCCTAACGGCAAGAAACTCAAAGTCGCCATATAAAGGCTGCCGGTAGAAGTATAACCGTCGGCAGCTTCGGGTTGATGTCCATTAAACCCTAAAACCAGCCAACCGTTCTTGTCAAAGTTCTGATTACCTTCATATAAATTGCGATGTACGGCAGTCAAAGCACAACGCACCCGGGCAGGTTTCAAATGAGCCGGCAATTTCTCACGCAAAGCTACATCCGCCAATGACTGGAAAGCCGCCGAACGGTAAGTCACCGAACGTCCCAAAGCCGGATAAGTACCGTCGGGCCCGATAATACGTTCACAAAATTCGGCATGGCGTATCATACGTGCCATAGCTTCATCCACTTCTTTCTGACCGGCTCTTTTTTTGGATGCCAATGTTTCAAGCATAGCCACATACATCGGATTCAATACATAAGAATTATAATAGTCCATACTGAATTTGGGACCATCGCAATACCAGCCGTCACCTGCATACCATTCTCTCACTTTATTCTTGGCAATCTTCAGGCGGAATGGATCACACTCACCCCCTGCCCAATTGATGAAAGACTCATTCAGTCCCGTAAAAATCAACCAGTTATTGTAAGCACCGGTACGATTGCGCAAAGCCTTCAACGATTCAATATAGCGTTGCTTGGTCACATCGTCTAACGGTTCCCAAAGTGCTTTGGGAGCGCGCAAGAAAGCATGTACCAGATAAGCGGCATCCACGATAGGCTGTGGCTGTTTCGTAAAATTCAGTTTGTCCGGTGAATTCGGATCAACGGCATTTTTCAATCCTTTCAACACTTCTTCACGCATCTGCTTGCGAAGTTTTCCCTCTTCGGTATCGTCATCGGGCAGCGACAACCAGGGAGCTACGCCTGCCAATGTACGACCGACAGCTTCCAAATGGGTGATTTCATCATAGCCTTTCGGATTTCCGCTCGGAGATTCTATCGGCATATTCTGACGCAATGTGTTCTCTGCCAGATTATGAATCACAGGATAGGCGATTTTCCACATAAGCTCCACCCAAACGGCACGGTCTTGTGCACCGGTAGTCGTTTGTTGTTCTTTCGCAGCTTTATCTTTCTTATTTTTAGCTTGCAAAGAAGATACAGGCATTGCCATTAGAAAAACCAACAACAAAGCAAAGTAATTTAATCGTTTCATAGTCATTATTTATTAGAAGAGAGATTCATTATTCAATAATTTATTATAGCGATGCAGAGCTTCTATAAAATAGTAATCTGCATACGTCAAAGGCACATCGATTTCACCACCATGCGGAATGGCACCGGTGCTGTGCATCAGAATGAAGTCGGCGTTCTCACCCAGTTTGGCACGATAAGCAGGGCTGCCCAACGAATGAAGAATCTGCTTGGCACCCTCCAAATATTTTTTGCTCTTGGTACCCTTCACATAAGTACTCAGCTCCATCAAAGCCGAAGCTGTGCAAGCAGCGGCTGAAGCATCACGATACAGAATAGGCGTAATGCTGGCTTTGGAACGTACACCGGGAACATAACCTTCTTCCCAAGCATTGAAGTCCCACCACGCCACCTTATCGCTAGGCAGATTAGGATGATTCAGATAATAATCAGCCATGCCTTGAGCTGTTTTCAGGAAACGTTTATCACCGGTTTCGCGATAGCACAAAGTAAACCCGTAAATACCCCAAGACTGTCCTCTCGACCAACAAGAATTATCGGAATAACCCTGAGAGGTTTCTCCCTTGATAGGAGCTCCGGTCTCTTTATCATAATAGATAATGTGATAGTGACTGTAGTCCTTACGGATTTGATTCTTCATCACCTTTTCGGCATGCGAAACAGCTACTTTCTTATAAGTGTCATCACCTGTCACCTTGCTGGCATGAAACAACAACTCCAAATTCATCATATTATCAATGATAACAGGAAAGTCATAGACTTTATCACCGTGCCAAGAACGGAAACCGTTCCATGACTGAATCACACCGGCTTTAGGACGGAAACGCGTACAGAGTGATTTAGCCGATTCAGTCAAAATGTCCTCGTATTCGGCTTTCGGTGCAAAACGATTCGCATTGCCGTAGCTGCAATACATCATGAAACCGATGTCATGATTGTCTGTAAAAGTCTTACAAGGCTCCATCTTCTGCGTATAAACCAAGGCAGAATCCTGCAAAGCCTTATCACCTAAGAAGTCGGAGATATACCATAAACTGCCCGGAAAGAAACCGGCTGTCCATAAGTAAATGCTTCCTTTGGATACCGTTCCGTCTTTACGCATACTGTGGGGCATCACGCCACTGCCATTTTTTCCCTGACTCGGAGTCTTCAGCATCAGATTATACTGTTTGGCTGCAAATTCCATATTTTCTTGAATAAATTCCTTTTCGGAATTTTGAGCTTGCACATTGCCTGTCACACACGAAAACAAAAGAGCCGTGAACAAGCCGAAGGTTTTTTTTATCATATTCATGTTTTTAATGGTGTTAATTTCAAATAGGTTTACTGCAAAGATATAGGCATTGAATGTAAAAAGAAGGAACATCAATCTTATAAAGGAGAGAAAACGTACATTCCTGCATTTTTAACGAAGAAAGAGGGAAATAGGGCATTATATGCATAAAAAGCACCCTCTGAATTGGACAAAACATACCCCATTTGGACAATTTCTCCCTCTACATTTATTCTCCATTCTATTACAGACCGCCTGAAAGACATCTGTTACAGTATTACAGGTGAGACTGTATGGATAGTCCAAGTCTTTTCAAAAAAAAACCGTAGTTCTTTCTGAATAAAACCAAGCCCTTTTTGAGAGAGGATGAAATGACAGCCTCAAACTGTTGAACGGACAGGAAAATCCCGCCTACACACCAGAAGACTACTGATTAGTAGGCGGAATCTATTTCCCAACCTTTTTACCTTAATGATTTCAAATTACCAACCCGGATTCTGTTGTTCCGCTAATGCCGGGTTGCGCAGAATTTCCTCTTTAGGAATAGGGAATTTGTAATCACGCGCTATAAACTTACGAGTAAAAAGTTTTTGCCCCACAATATCATCATACTCATAGTTTAGTTTCTCTTCACAAAGTTTCCAACGTTTCAAGTCACCAAAGCGATGACCTTCACATGCTAATTCTACAGCACGCTCATGAACGATACGCTGAAATACTTCCTCTTTCGTTGTCGCCTTCATCCAAGGATCACCATTATTAATAGCCGGCATATTAGTAGAAGGACGCTGACGCACCTTATTAATCATTTCTACTGCTGCTCCCTGATTCCCATTCTCATTATAACATTCAGCCAACATTAACAAAACATCTGCATAGCGGATAAGAGGAAAATCCACAGGTGAATAAGAACGATCAAGCAATGTACCATCCATATCACCTTCGGGTACAAACTTACGCCAATAGTAATTGAAATGACTAGGCTTATTCTCACGTAAAAATCCATTAGCTTCATTTGTGTTATTGGATACCACATATTCTACCATTTTAGGAACAATACCATTACATCCATAATAGTAAGAGTAAGGAGTGATTAAGGTTTGTTCCAAGCGCGGATCACGGTTTTCGTAAGCTTGACGAATTTTGTCTTTCTGAGCAGGATATTCAGCTACTGTTTTATAATCACTAGACAATTTTGCCCAAAATATATCATGCTGCATTTGACGATCTGTAGTAAAACCGGGGAAATAATCTTCCCAACTAAATTTAGAGCCATCACGATTTTCGTACATATCAGCTAAAAAATCAGTTGCTACATTATTATTCCATCCGCCTCCATAGGTACAGCGAGTACCCAAACGAAGAGGATAAGCCATACCGTATTCTGAATTAGCACCATTGACTGCCATAATACTGAAAATGATTTCTTTACATTGGTCTGCCTTCGTAGTAAACAAATCAGGATAACTGTCATTCAAGCCATAGCCATACTGAGTCCCTTTCACAATTTCCTCGAAATCGGCCTGAGCCCCTTGATAATCTTTGGCAAAAAGTTTCACCTTGCCACGTAACGCATAAGCAGCCCCTTTAGTTGCACGTCCATATTCAGCACCTTCCCACTTCAAAGGCAAATTAGCACTAGCAAAGTCCAAATCATCCAAAATGAATTTACGTGTTTCATCCTCCGAAGAACGAGGTTTCAACATATCCATCACTTCATTGGCCACAATGGTCGTTTCGTCATACAATGGTACTCCACCATAGAAATCGAGCAAATGAAAATAGTACATAGCACGTAAAAAACGAGCTTCAGCCTTGTATACGATTTTATCGTCTTCACTAATATCTACATTATCAACATTTTGCAACATAAGATTAGCTTTAAAAATACCATCGTAAGCACTTTGCCATTTGCTTTTTACATGGCCGTTACCGTAGTCATAAGTACCCATGATAATACCAGGCATCTGCCAGTTATTATAGTCGGCAGCCAATTCGCTTAATGCATCAATATTATAGTAGGCACCAAACACATTTTCATTTCTCAGTGAAGCATACATAGCCACCATTCCCTGATGAGCATGACTTTCGGTTTTCCAAAAGGTTCCCGAGCTCAGCTGATCGTGAGGATATTGATCCAAATCATAGCAGCTACTCATCAATCCTGCTACCGTCAAAAGTAATATATATTTTTTCATATAGATAAAATCATTGAATTATTAGAATGAAACATTGACACCAAAGGAAGCCTGACGCATTGTGGGGTAATTAATGCCACTTGTTTCGGGGTCAAGACCTTTGTAATCGGTGAAAGTGAAGAAGTTTTCCAAGCTGCAGAAAATACGTGCGCGACTCAATAAAACAGGCTTCAACCATCTCTGCGGCAGAGAGTAACCTAATTGAATATTGCGAATCTTAAAGAAACGCTTGTTACTTTCCCACAAATCGCTAGCACGAGTGTTACGACCATCATTAATCAAAACTCTAGGATATTTAGCCGGTGTTTCACGACCTTCATACCAACGACCGTCTGCAATTTCTTTACCAATTTGATAACCCGAAACAGCCAAGTTAGTACTATGCATATTTTGATATTGTACATAATAGTTTCCTGTACCCGACATCAACATAGAAAAGTCGAAACCTTTGTAATCGAATCCCAGATTGATATCATAGAAGAAACGAGGAGCTGTACCATGGCCTCTTTTTATACGGTCACCATCATCCAATGTACCATCACCATTCATATCTTTATAGAGTACATCACCTAATTCAGGGCGTTTATAGGTTTGGAAATAATCCTTCTTTCCTGTCACATTGCCATTTTCATCTGTAATTTCCTTGTATTTTTTAGACAATTCTTCTACATAATCCAAGTCCTCTTGTGTTTGGATAATTCGGTCTACTTTCAGTACATAACCTTGATTAATAGGAGAACCTTCTTGAATAAAATAGCTACCGTAATCTGCCATTTCACCATCTTTATAGTTGGTCACCTTGTTATCCACAAAAGTTACATTAGCACCAATGCTATAGTGAAAATCATCATTGATTTTATCTTGCCAATTCAAAGTCAGTTCAAAACCCTGATTACGTACCTGTGCACTATTTTGCTTAGGAATACCAGCATTACCATGTACTAGCGGAGCAGGCAAGCTAATCAAAATATCTTTCGTGTTTTTATAAAAGTACTCCAATGTACCGGTCAATCGGTTTTGTAACGTACCAAAATCTACTGCTACATTGGTAATAGCTGTACTTTCCCAAGTCAGCCCACCATTGGCCAAATTAGAAATAGTCATACCTAATTGAGCTTGCTGTCCCAATCCATACATTACATCATTGTAAGTAGAAACAGCATCGTAATTACCTACACTGTTATTACCTAATTCACCATAAGAAGCACGAAGTTTAAAAGAGTCCAACCATCCACGAGTACTTTCCATAAAGTTTTCCTGATCAACACGCCATGCTGCAGATACAGAAGGGAAATATCCCCAACGGTTTTCTTTCAGAAAGCGAGAGGATGCGTCAGCACGGAGGTTTACTTCCACCAGATACTTATCATCCCAACCCAAATTGATACGTCCAAAGTAAGATCTCATCGCCCATTCACCACGGCTACCAGAAGCTTCTGCGTCACCGGTAAAACCATTAATAACATCCATTGACTCATCTGCCCAGTCATATTTCTTGGCAGTCATGTTATACGAACGGAATAACTCTTGACTGGCACCCGCTAATATACTGAAGGACAACCTATTGTTAAGTACCTTATTTTCGTAGCGTACTGTGGCATCCATAAACATACGTTCTTGTTTACCATTAAAATTACTAATCCAAGTACGACCGCTATTATGTTTCACAACTTGATCGTGAAGAAAATCCCACTGGTCATGATAGACAGGCTTTTCCCAGTTATCATCATCAGTCAATTCATAAGTATAAGATCCTGTTATAGTAAGCCCCTCTAAAGGAGTAATAGCTCCGTTAAAAGTTGAACGGAAATTGCGGCGCTTATAATTACCATCGCGACTGTTTAAATAAACTAAAGGATTATCCAACTGAATATCTTCACCCAAAGCTTGCGCACCACCATAACGTCCATCAGGAGCACGATAAACAATACCCGGAGTACCAGCGCTACCATAAGTAAATACATTAGAAATTTGACCTGAACCTATTTCACGGTTAGAAAGATAACCACCCAATTTCATTCCTAAAGTCAGCCATTTGAAAGGCTTAGCCTCAACATTAGAACGGAAACTATAGCGTTGATAACCGGAGTTTTCCATAACACCAGGGTTGTCATTATAGCCAAACGAAGTATAGAATGTAACCTTCTCCGACCCACCACTCAATGAAAGGTTATGATTAGTAGCCAAAGCGGATTTAAATACCTCGTCCACCCAATCGGTATTTGGATAAAGTAAAGGGTTACGACCATTATCCGCCCTCCAATCTTCAATCATTTGCGGATCATACTGCCCTGCTCTATTCGAGTTTTTGGCTGCTTCATTTTTTAATGACATATAATCAGCGTAGTTAGTTACTGCATCAATAGTATGACCAATAGACTGAATGGCAGCATAACCTGTATAATCGACGTTTATCTTACCACTTTTACCTTTTTTAGTAGTAATCAAAATAACACCATTAGCAGCACGGCTACCATAGATAGATGCAGATGCAGCATCTTTCAATACAGTCATGCTTTCTACATCCTGAGGAGCAACAGTGTTAATATTAGATTCCACACCATCAATAATCACCAATGGAGAAGAACTATTCAAGGTACCTTGACCGCGTATCATAATGCTTGTATTGTCTTCACCCGGCTTATTGCTGGACGATGTTACCGAAACACCTGCTGCCATACCTGCCAAACCGGAAGAAAGATTGGTGATAGGACGTTTCTCTGCGATATCATCCATATTGACGGAAGAAACAGAACCGGACAAGTTTACTTTCTTTTGTGAAGCATAGCCCACTACCACTACTTCATCTATAAGTTCGCTACTTTCCTTTAACTTAATAGTCAGTGTACTTTGAGTGCCGACCTTCACAGTCAGGTCTTCATACCCTACAAAACTGACAACCAAGACAGCACCATTAGGTACATTGTCTAATGAGAACCGGCCATCCACATCCGTAATAGAACCGTTAGTCGTTCCTTTTACAACCACATTGGCACCAATAACAGTTTCACCGGTTTCATCGATTACCGTACCTGTAATAGTACGGCCATTCTGCTGTACGATAAGAGAAGAATTTGTGGAACTGATATCGGAAGGATTACCTCCGGCTGCATAAGCCGGACTTACCGCCAACACCAAAGCTCCTCCCACAAAAAGTTTGAATAGCTTGGTATGTAAAACACACCACTGTTTTTTCTGTTGATACATAGTCCTATATAATTTTAAGGTTTTGCTGCAAATTTATACGAATAGTACATAGGAGCAGGGGTACATTTGTGTTTTTGAGAGGAGTATACTTGTACCCTTATATTTTTAACGTTTGCAGCACAGGGTACATATTTGTACAACAAGATACATTTCCGTACAAAGAATAAAAGTTAAAGGAACAAATTTCATCCTTTTTCCAATAGCCTGACGGAGCCTGACACAATGACATATATACGTGCAGGCTTATGCGTACGTCCGTGTAGCCCGATGCGTATATACGTGTGGGCTTATGCCACCGTACGTATAGGCTTATGCCACCGTACGTGTTGTGAATGTTGCAAAAAGACCTTTGTGTTTTTAAAAAAGCTCGTTATGTTTTCAAAAAACTTCAGCACCTCTTTAAAAAAGCTCGGTGTGTTTTTAATGTAAGGGCGGCTTGCCTCCTCTCACAAAGTTGTTCATTCCTCCTTGTCCCTTCATCCTTACATTTTAAATTTAACACACAGACGAACAACCGGTTAAAGATGACAGTACATCCCCTCATCCTCCCTTCAGCCGCGCTTTCCAAGTCCCTTCACAATCTACCTTCAGCGATTTCCTTTTTGACGAATGAAGGGAGGCTGAAAGGACGACAACAAGATGCCCATTCACCACCGGAACCCCTATCAGCAGGGCGTTTCAACGGCTAATGAAAGGAAGAAGGAAGAAACGATTCGGCTGATACGGAGACTTTGTAACCAAAAGATTTCAGCCATTTTTATGGCTGTATCTAATATAATTTAAATTTTTATTCATTGAACGGAAAGCACCCGTCAAATAGATGATATTTCCCCCTACATTCTATTTTATATTCTTATTTTTGTGCAATCAAATAAGAATAGAACAAATTAAATAAGCAACGCCCTAACCAATCATTTATTATGAAGAACGTTATCATTTCAACGAACCGCATAGGAAAAAGCATCATGCTTTTGGCCATGCTACTTTTAACTTGCAGTGCATGGGGACAACAAAATTGGCTGCCAAACCATCCCCGTCTATTATTTACCGGAGCCGAAACCTCGGAAGTGAAAGAATTGATAAAGAGCGAGCCATTGGCCGGTGAATTGGCGTTGTATTTGAAAGCACAAGCCGATTCCATAGCAGAGGCACCACAATTGCCATACGAAATGGATAAATACGGTAATATGTTGTGGACTTCACGTGCTTATGTCTATCGGTTGGGTACTTTATCATTAGCCTACCGCATCTATGGTGAAGATAAATATTTAAACGCAGCCAATGATGCCATCTTGTGGGTGTGTAACTTCCCTGATTGGGACCCAAAGCACTACCTTGATACAGCCGAAATGACTGCAGCAGTAGCCATTGCCTACGACTGGCTTTTTGCCGAACTTCCACACGCTACAAAACAGCTAGTCAAAGCGAGTATCTACAAGAATGCGATTCATCGGGTGTTGCGCGAATACGAAAAAGGAGGACCGGGCAGTTGGGCAAAGCGTGAAACCAACTGGAACGTGGTATGTAACACCGGTATGGTATTGGGCGCATTGGCTGTAGCCGAAGACTATCCCCAAGAAACCGGTGTCATCTTAGAAAATGCCGCCAAATACATGCCCAACTGCCTGAAACTTTTTGCTCCCGACGGTGTATGTTACGAAGGGCCCGCCTATTGGGGATACACCAACCGCTACCTTTCCATGTACTTGAAAGCGGTAACAGACAATGGCGGAGATAAGGGAGGCATTGCCCAATTGCCGGGTATCAACCGTACAGCACTTTACCAGATACGCACACTCACCCCATCAGGACATCCGTTCTATTTCGGCAATGCAGGTATCGGACATGAGTCTTTTGGCGGTCCCGCCTATTTTCTGTATGGTAAAATGTTCCATCAGCCCGAAGTATCCGCCTGGAATAGAAACGAAGTGGCTAAAGCACTGCATGGTGCCAGAATGTTCGACCAACTCTTCTTTCTCTCCTTACCTTGGTTTGACAACACTCCTACCGGTAAAACAAGCACTGTGCCTGCCATGGAAGTGTATCACAACAAGATTAATGACATTGTGGTGTTCAACGGTGACCGCAACAAAAAGGGTTCTATCTATTTAGTAGCCAAAGGCGGTCTACCCAATCAGGCACATCAGCAAATGGATTGCGGCACATTCATTGTAGAAAGTGACGGTGTGCTTTGGACAGAAGATCTCGGTGCCGATGACTACGACTTGCCCGGTTTCTGGGATGGGAAGCCCGGTGGCCAGCGTTGGAAATACTTCCGCAACAACAATTTCTCGCACAATGTCATCAACATAGACCATAGCCTGCAATATGCCAATGGCCATGCTTTTGTCTGCGAGGAACATCCCGAAGCCAAGCAGCCTTCCGTCAAACTGAACTTATGTGAAGTGTACAAGGAAAAAGCAAAAAGTGCTTATCGCAAGTTCACAATGCTCAACAGTCATACTATGGAAATAGAAGATGAAGTGAAGTTGCTTGATGCCAGTTCAAAGGTGTCATGGGTAGCCGGCACCAAAGCCAATGTAGAAGTGAACGGAAACAAAGCTCACTTTATGCGTAATGGCAAGCATTTTTATATGCAGATAACTGCTCCTGCCGGTGCAGTGTTCAAGACTTATCCGGCCAAGAATACTTATAAGGGAGAAAAACCTATCGAGGGTATCACAATGCTTGAAGCAGAATGTCCGTTCAAAGGAACAGACGGTAAGGTGACGGTACGGATGAGCAGCAAAAAATAAAACAAGCATGAAAAACTATTTAAGAAAACTTCTTTTCATTTGCCTTGGGCTATTAATGGCGGGGCAATGTATAACTGCCAAATCAGTTAAAGTAAAAAATAAAATTGACTGGCCATCATTTATGCAATGTCAGGACATGATATGGGAAACATTACCGGAGTACTGGTATGAATCTGCTTTCATGGGAAACGGTATGCTGGGATTGATGATATATAAAGAACCGGACGAGAATTATATTCGTCTGGAAACGGGACGTTGTGATGTAGAAGATCATCGTCCGGGACGTGGTTGTCTCCATACTCCCCGTTTACTCACCGGACATTTCGCTCTCCGTCCACAAGGTAAAATTCTGAACGGCACTATGCGCCTAGATCTTTGGAATGCCGAAACTACCGCTCGTATCAATACTACCCGAGGAACTATCGAACTGCAGGCTCTGGTTCATGCTGACCAGATGGTTATGCTGGTAGATGTACGGACCAGTGAAGGTGAACAGGATTTCCGTTGGGAATGGATACCTGCCGATGCACAAAGTCCCCGTTATCTTTTCTCAAAGACTAAAGAAAGCTGGTTCAGAGTTGACAATTATCAACTTAATCCTGAGCCTCTAGTTGAGCCGGGGCTTTCCATACAAAAGCTCAATGCCGGAGGCGAGACAGCGGTTGCTTGGAGAGAGAAAGCGGGAAAGACCTCGCATACTTATTATATTACCCTTACACATAGTTTTCCTCAATCAACTGCGGTGCAAGAAGCAGAACAGAATCTTGCCGTAGCCATGAAGACCGGTTTCAAGAATTTGCAAAAACAACACCGGGCATGGTGGCATGCCTTCTATCCAAAAAGTTTTCTGACTTTGCCCGATGTACAAAAGGAAAATTTTTATTGGGCACAAATGTATAAGTTGGGCAGTGCTACCCGTGGCGACCGTGCCTTGATTGATAATTGCGGTCCGTGGCTTGCTGTTACTCCTTGGCCCAATGCCTGGTGGAACTTGAATGTGCAACTTACTTATTGGGCATTGAACGCATCCAATCATCTGGATTTGGCTGCTTCATTGGAAAATGCACTTTACAATCATACAGATAATTTAAAAAAGAATCTACCCGCTGCTTATCAGGAAGATGCACTTGGCATTGCTTGTACCTCTAATTTGAACTGCCTTTCAGAAGAAGTCTCTGATCCGGGTAAGGATAAAGGTGCACAGATAGGTTTGCTAAATTGGGCTTGTCATAATCTGTGGCTTATCTATCGTCATAAAATGGACGATACCTTGCTGCGTAATAAACTTTTTCCATTATTGAAACAGGCTACCAATCATTATCGCCACTTCCTCTATCGCGGCAAAGACGGAAAGTTACATCTTCCTTCCACCTATTCACCTGAATATGGCAATGCTGAGGACTGTAATTTCAATCTTGCTTTAATTAATTGGGGATGTAAAACCTTGCTTGAGATTACCGAACGATTGAAAATAGAGGATGAACTAATTCCTGTTTGGAAAGAGATATTACGAGACCTTACTCCGTACCCTGTAAAAGAAGGAGAAGGACTCATGATAGGACATGGAGTACCTTATGTCAACTCGCACCGCCACTATTCCCATCTGCTGGCAGCCTATCCACTCTATCTTATCAACAGGGAAAATCCTGAAGAATACAAATTAATAGACGAATCATTGAAATATTGGCAAAGCAAACCTGCTGCACATCGTGGTTACTCTTATACAGGAGGGGCGTCTATTGCAGCTGCTTTAGGAAAGGGTAATGATGCATTAGATTATTTAAATAAACTGTTTGACAATTTTGGTGAGATGAACTTCATGTCCGTGAATACACTTTACCGTGAATCCGGTCCTGTCATCGAGACCCCCTTGTCAGGAGCGCAGTCTATTCATGACATGCTACTGCAAAGTTGGGGAGGCAAGTTACGCATCTTCCCCGCCGTGCCCGATGCTTGGGGCGACGTGGCATTCCGTGACTTGCGTACCGAAGGGGCTTTCTTGGTGACGGCTTCGCGCAAGGAGGGCAAGACGGAGTTTGCCCTCCTCAAGAGCCTTGCCGGAGAGCCGTGCGTGGTGGTGATTGATATGCCCAATCCTCAGTTTGAGGGGAAACGAGATTACGAAGTCACCGCTTTGGGAAACAATGCTTTCAAGATAGACTTGAAGAAAGGGGAAACCGTGGTTATCTCACCGAAAGGAGCGAAAACGGATTTCACGATAGAGGCTATCCATCATGCTGATGGGAACTGTTTCGGAAAGAAGAAAGAGGCAACAGTGCAGGCTTCAAACAGCCGCTTTATCCAAAATATTAAGAGGAACTACATTTCCACTATCATAGGCTTGGAAGATGGAAAGGAACAACTTGTTACAGAGCTTGCTGCCATAGAACCAGAAAAAGAAGTGTCAGACCAAAACATAGTGGAGTTGCAACAGATGTACCCTGCTTCGCAGGATGAAGTGGAACGGTACATCAAAGAACAACAACCTGACGGCTCTTGGAAGGACATCAATTATCAAGACCGCAAGCACTCCGGATGGAATGCACAGGTGCATGCCAACCGCATCTTGTTGCTGTCTAAATATTATTCTTCCAAGAAAGCGGAACTTACTGCCGAGCAAAAGCAAGATTTAAGTAACACCATCCATGGAGCAATGAACTTCTGGTTTGCAAAAAAGCCGGTATGCTTGAATTGGTGGTACAACGAAATCGGCATTCCCCGCACCTTGGGGACAACCTTTTTACTGATGGAAGATGAAATGAGCGAGGCGGAAAAGCAGTCGGCAATAGAAGTAATGCTGAAGGCCCGGATAGGAAGAACCGGGCAAAACAAGGTATGGCTTGCCGGCAACGTGTTGATAAGGGCTTTGCTGCAAAATGATTGGGAATTGGTGAAAGAGGCAAGAAACGCCATTGCCGGTGAAATAGTAACCGGAAAGAAAGAGGGCATAAAAGACGACTGGAGCTTTCACCAGCATGGTGCTCAACAACAATTTGGCAATTACGGGCTGGCGTTTCTCAGTAGCATGGGGCTTTACTCCGCGGTGTTTGCACATACGCCGTTGGCTTTCTCGCCCCAACAGCAAGAAACACTTACGTCCTTGTTATTGGAAGGGTATCGGTGGATTACGTGGCGGGGATATTGGGATGTAAACGCTTTGAACCGCCAGCTATTCCGCAATGCCGACATAGACAAGACATTTTGGCTGAGGTTCACGGCATTGTCGTTAATAAAAGGAAGCGATGCAGAAATTGCCAGAAAAATCAAACAGATGGTGACGGAAACATCGTTACAGAATAGTGGGAAAGGCGGGTTCGCGGGGCATAAGCATTTCGGTGATTCGGATTATACACTGCATCGGACCGACAAGTGGATGGCATCGCTACGTATGGCTTCCACGAGGGTCATAGGCACGGAACTGATAAACGAAGATAACCTGAAAGGATATTATATGGCAGATGGTGCCCTCTATACTTATATTAATGGCGACGAGTATCATAACATCTTCCCATTATGGAACTGGAGGTTGATTCCCGGCATTACCACTTATCTGAACGATGCCCCCATACCAAACCCCTATAAGGTGGATGGCAGCAACCACAGCTACGAAGTGGGTGGAATCAGTCACAACGGAAACGGAATAAGTGCTATGAAGCTGGATAGGAACAAGCTGCGGGCTTATAAAAGTTGGGTGTTTACCCAAGACTTCATACTTTGTATGGGAAGCGGCATACAAGCTGACAGCACTGCCACGTTGGTAACTACCATAGACCAACGCCGCTATGCAAGCAATGAATGGGCACAAGGGCAAAAGCATTTCCACGGCAATACGGGATATATCGTGTTGCAGGCGGACACTTGCAAAAGTAGCGTGGAAGAGGTGGAGGGTGATTGGAGCAGTTTTATGGGTTCGTATGCGCCTCGTCGGGAAAAAGGCAAAGTATATAGTCTCTACCTGACCCACAATACCCATACCCCCGCTTCTTATGTCTATGTGGTATTACCGGGAGCCACCCGCGGACAAACAGAACAGTTTCATATCGAAGACATACAAGTTTTGCAAAATACCCCGGAAGCGCAAGTGGCGGTAGTAAAAGGCATCTGTTACATCAGTGCTTATCAAGCCACGGTCATCCGATTACCCAATAAGAAGGAAATCGAAATACCGCAAGCCGGCACTTACATGGCCGATGCCTCGAAAGGGGAAGTATTAAAAGGCGATTGCTTTAAAATGGGCGATTGATAATTGACAATCTACAATTCATTATTCAAGACTTATCCGGCCAAGAACACTTATAAGGGAGAAAAACCTATCGAGAGTATCACAATGCTTGAAGCAGAATGTTCGTTCAAAGGAACAGATGGTAAGGTGACGGTACGGATGAGCAGCAAAAGACTTTGATAATAATTAATACAATATCAATAAGTGGAATAAAAAACAAAAAACGCAATGAAAGACTATATAAGAAAATATATATTATTACAATTTGCTTTACTATGCTTAGGAATCACCCATGCACAGCAATATTGGGGAATAGATAATGATAAAAAAAGCATTACCTGGCATATAAAAAAAGGAGAAGTACATCACGACCATATCGAAATGGCCGGCAAGCAAGTTGCAGTAGTGCTAAGATATGGTATGAATAAAGACGGTAAATTCGAGTTAAATAAAAGTATGGTTTGGCCTATGCTCCGAGTTCTTCCCAATGACACTCATGCTAGTTTAATGCGTCGTTTAAACTGGAATCCATTGAACATGGTGACTATTAACAGACGTAATATAACAGAAGAAATAAAAGCAATCACTTTAAACGGGACTTTAGAGGTACAAAGTGAAATCCTACTAGGGCAAGAAGACTCTCTATTATTAAAACGTGTTTATTTCCCATCTACGGAACAACCTCTTTTGTGTGAAATCTACGAATTTACTAATGTGGGGAAAAAAAATGTTCATATTGAAATGACGAATGGTCAAAATTCAATAACAACAGCTCCCGAACAAGGAGTGGATGGAAGTTATTATATCTATCTAACAACATCCGGAGAAAAATCTGTTACGCTGGCTCCCGGTAATACTTTCACTTATTCGGCAACGATTGCAGGATACAAGTCTCCCATGAATGATTTACCAACTTCTAATTTACAAGAAGAATTAAAGAAACGCAAAAATTTAGTGGCCGAACTAATGGGTAATCTTGTACTGGAAACTCCAGATCCTATCATCAATGAAATGTTTGCCTTTTCCAAGATTCGCGCTTGCGAAAGTATTTATGAAACTAAAGGCGGCCCTATGCACGGACCCGGAGGAGAATCTTTTTACGCTGCTATTTGGGCAAATGATCAGGCAGAGTATATCAATCCCTACTTCCCTTTTGTAGGCTATCAATATGGAAAAGCATCCGCTATGAATTCATTCAAGCATTTTGCTCGATATATGAATGACAAATGGGACCCCATCCCTAGTTCCATTATCGCTGAAGGTGATGATTATTGGAATGGAGCGGGCGATCGGGGAGATGCAGCAATGATAGCCTATGGTGCTGCACGTTATGCATTAGCAAATGGCAACAAAGACGAAGCCGAACAGTTATGGCCACTAATAGAGTGGTGCCTGGAATACTGCCACAGAAAGATAAATACAGAGGGAGTCGTCACCTCCGACTCTGATGAACTAGAAGGGCGTTTTCCTTCGGGAAATGCCAATTTGTGCACTTCATCATTATATTACGATGCATTACTTTCAGCAGCATATCTAGCAGAAGATTTAAGAAAAGGAAACGCTATAGCCAACGGATATCGACAACAAGCTATAGAATTGGAAAAAAACATCAATACTTATTTCGCAGCTACAGTTGAGGGCTTTGATACATATGCTTATTATAAAGGAAATAATATATTACGCGCATGGATTTGTATTCCGTTAACAGTAGGTATCAATAGACGTGCCAAGGGAACAATAGACGCACTCTTTTCTCCACGTCTATGGACGGATAATGGGCTATTGACACAAGCCGGCAGTAAAACTTTTTGGGATCGCTCCACATTGTATGCCTTACGTGGAGCCTTTATGACAGGCGAGACAGAGAAAACTCTGAAATTTTTAAAACATTATTCCGCTACCCGATTATTAGGAGAACATGTTCCTTATGCAGTAGAAGCCTGGCCGGAAGGAGGACAACGCCATCTTTCTGCAGAAAGTGGCTTGTATGGACGCATCATAACAGAAGGTATATTTGGTATCCGCCCAACAGGACTTCATTCTTTTACCATGACACCAAGATTGCCCAAAGAATGGAATAAGATGGCTCTCCGTAAAATTCGCTCTTTTAGTACTAATTTTGACATAGAAATAGAACGAATCGAAAATCAGACTATCAGAGTAATTCTAAAAAAAGAAGGAAAAATTATCATGAATAAAAAGACAAAAAATGGTACCATATTGAATTGCAACTTATAAATACAGTCCTTCGTCGAAGGACTATAAAAAAGATACAAATGAAAAAGATACTCTTAATATTTTTCGCGTTTTTATGTGTTACCACCACATCAGCATACACGGAACGCAATCTGCTCCAAAAACAGGCAGATATCAACCAACTAAAAGAAACCTTGATATTAAATCAAGAATGGGTAACTTATCCTGACTATACAGACCGCTCCGGTTGGGACACTTTTTTGGGAATCTTTAAAGACGAATACATTCGTCAAGGAGAAAAACTATTGGATTATCAATGGCCGATAATAAAAGCTACTGATTACTTAGCTTATGAACGCAGTGGTAATCGGATAATAATGGAAAATCCATATATGGCCAGTTGTGACGCATTGGCAACTCTGTTAATGGCTGAACTAGCAGAAGGAAAGGGGCGTTTTTTAGATCAGCTGATAAACGGCACATTCCATTTTTGTGAAATGACCACATGGGCACTTTCTGCACATGTAGTGCTGCAACGGTCACACCGTTCACTACCTTCTTATGACAATCCCGTATTTGATCTCTTTGCCGGTGACCTTGGCAGTTTGCTTTCATGGACTTATTATTTCATGAAAGACAGTTTTAATGAGGTTGATCCTGAGATATCCCGTCGTTTACGTCACGAATTACAAGTACGTATCCTCGACACTTTCCTAAACGACAACTCTTTTTGGTGGATGGCACGTAACTATAAGAAAGGAAGCGGTCTCAACAACTGGAATCCATGGTGTAACAGTAATGCCCTAATGTGCTTTATGCTTTTGGAAAACAATCGCGACACACTGGCCAAGGCTGTTTATATGTCTATGGAATCGGTAGACAAATATTTGAACTACATCAAATCAGATGGGGCTTGTGAAGAAGGGCCGCATTATTGGAGTCATGCTCCGGGTAAGACATTTGACTATTTAGACCTCCTTTTCACTCTAACAAAGGGACAGGTAGATATCTTCCAAGACCCCTTTATACGTCGAACAGGTGAATACATATCCCATTCATATGTTGGAGATAACTGGGTAGTAAACTTTGCAGACGCATCAGCAAAATGTGGCGCTTCCCCACATCTTATCTTTCGTTTTGGCAAAAGTGTGAACAGTAAGGAAATGAAAGGGCTGGCAGCTACTATACGCACTTCCACTTCGACATGTCCGAATGGACGTGATATCTTCCGTACTCTTTCTGCTCTTTCCATAGATAAAGAATTGAGCCTGACAATTCCAGAACACAAGCACAGCCTGTTCACTTGGTATCCTGAAACCGAGTTCTGCTATTTGGCAACCTCTGACAATCTGTTTTTGGCAACCAAAGGCGGACACAACAATGAAAGCCATAATCATAATGACGTAGGTTCATTTTCTTTATGGATAGACAACACCCCGGTATTGATTGATGCAGGAGTTGAAGTTTATTCAGGCAAAACATTTAGTAGCGAACGCTACAGCATTTGGACGATGCAAAGTAACTATCATAATTTGCCCATGATAAATGGAGTTTCAGAAAAAGCAGGCCAGAACTTTAGAGCTACTGACGTGAAAGCTTCGAAAGGTCGTTTTTCCGCTAATATCGCCACTGCCTATCCTGCAGAGGCCAAAGTAAAGAGTTGGGTACGTTCTTATAACATGAAAGGTAATCTATTGCAAGTAGGTGATGCCTTTGAATTAGCAGAAACTATCGCTCCTAATGAAATCAATTTTATGACATGGGGGCAAATACACACCTCTGCAAAAGGCAACGTTACTATTGAAGTAAATAATGTGAAAGCGTCTTTGAAATATGACGCTAACAAATTTGATCTTACTATTGAACCAATAGAGCTGACAGATCCTAATCTCTTGAATGTATGGGGAAACACTATTTATCGATTGTCATTTAAGGCAAAACGACTATCAAAGACAGACAATTATTCATTCACAATAAAGAAACTGTAATTATGATCAAAAGACAATTGCTAGGCTTCATCTTATTGGCATTCACCAGTCCTCTGTTTCCTATCGGGGCCCTGAAGGTGCAAACAGCAGCCTCACAGACTCTTAAAAGTGATACGGTGAAACTGACATACAATCGTTGTGACACAATCATCCAATTAACCAACCGCCCCAACTGCTCGATAGAGAAATATCCGGCTTGGCTGACGGCTACAGTCACAGAAGACAAAAAGCTCACGATATCAGTCAGCGAACATTATAATCATCTTGAACCGCGCACTGCTAAAATTATTTTACGAGATTCGAATAATAGCCGTGAGATTGTGATATGGCAACAAGCCAACCGTTCCGTTGATCGGATTACTGCAGAAAATGCCGAAGAGCTGAGGAAGGAGTTGGCACACTATTTCAATGATTCGCTCTGCACCAACCTTTATCCCGGAATCAACAGAGGACATTTAGAAACAGTCACCAATGACTATGCCCGCTTGCTGGTTCACAACGCACTTTCAGGTATGTATACTACCCGTTATCGCGTAGGAACTTTCGAACCCTATCAAACGATTGACAGTTTGAAAAAAGAGTTGAAAACAAGTGGTTACGACCCTTATGAAAACCCTACCGGCATCTACTTTACAAAAGGAGAAAAGCTAGTGTTGTTTGTACAAGGAATCGGCCAAACTCCGGTCAGTTTAATCATCAAAAGTTTTGGTAAAGAACAATACAAAGGAGAGAAATATCCCGAAAGTTCCTATCTGCTGAAAAATGGCATGAATGTGATTGAAGCGAAGAACCGGGGTAACGGATATATTTCCTACTACACCGACAGCTATCAGAAAGCCCCCAAAGTAAAAATACACTTTGCCCAAGCTTGCGAAAGTGGCTATTTTGACATTCGCCGGGGAGATACCAACCGAGATTGGGAAGAATTGCTGTCTACCGCAAAAAGTGATATCATCGATATCATTACTCCACGCATTCACGTAGCAGCCCCCATTGAAACACTGCAAAAAGACTGCCCTAAAGAAGGACTACGATTGGCAAGGATTTATGACGATGTCGTCAGACTGGAGCATGAAATAATGGGGCTTATCCTTTTCAATCGTGAGCCTAAAAATCATCAATTTGCCCGCCCAGTAGAGGGAGGCATCTATGCCGATAACATCGGAGCTGCTATTTGGCACGACGGTTTCAGTAGCTGGGCTAATCCTGACAAATTCGGATACTGGGGCTTTGCGCACGAACTGGGCCACGTCAATCAGGTACGTCCGGGATTGAAATGGGGAGGTACAGGCGAAGTGACCAATAACATTTATTCCGCATGGGTCAATTTCAATATGGACAGCCTTCCCAATCTGGAAAAGAGATTGGGGGGCATCAATGAGTATAAGAAACTGAACGGAGGTCGTTTCCAATGCTATCTGGAAGAAGGAGTGCGTCAAGGTAAAAATTGGATGACTCAGGAAGGCCCGGATTATTTCAACTCTAAATTACAAGACCGTACCGTACAAGACGAAGACTATAACGGAAAAAAAACAGGTGAAGTAACTATCCCCTGGAAAAACTACGACCATTTTGTACGCGTAATTCCCATGTGGCAATTACTGCTTTACACGCAAGCTGCCGGTAAATCGGAAAATGCCTACGGCAAAGTAATAGAAGGCATTCGGAACTACCCGAATGAGGAAAAGCTTACCAACGGTCAGTTGCAAATCAAGTTTATGCAGAGTTTCTGCGATTCCACCCAAATCAATTTCCTGCCTTTCTTTGAAAAAGCCGGGATGCTGAAGCCCTATAATCACTATTTCCGTGACTACGGTGACTTCTGGATTAAAATATCTCAAGAGATGATAGATGAGTTGAAAGCATATATTGCTGCCAAAGGATATCCCGAAGCAGACAAAATGATTAATTATATCAATTGCTATAACTGGCAGGTATTCCGCGACGGCGCCAAGCTTCAGACCAATAAGGTGAATGCCGGTTGTACCCGGCATGACAACCTGGTACGTATTGAAAACGATGCCTGGAGAAATGTGGTAGGTTACGAGACCTATAACTCACATGGTAAACTGCTCCGCATCTCTATGCTGGGACTGGGCAACACCGAACCGGGCAAAACACAAACCTACACGGAAGTACTTTGGCCGGAAGACGCTGCCTATATCATGGCAGTAGGTTATGACGGACAACGTGTGAAGTGCTTTAAGAAGTAAACCAATAGATTTATTAATTCGATTATTATGAAAAAAAACAACTTAAACCATTGGAGTCGACAAATGGCTATTTTATACCTGGCAGGTCTGGTCGTAGGCAATGTATATGCCACACCTGCCTCCGACTTAAAACAACCCAATTTACCGTTTGTATCTGCCTCCTGTTTAGAACAGGAAACAGCCATAAAGCACGGCCTGCATTTCAGTACCCTTCCCAACCGCTGGGACGAGGCTGTTCCTTTGGGAAACGGTATCATGGGGGCACTTGTATATCAGAAAGACGGTAAGTTACGTCTGGCCTTGGATCGGGCTGATTTATGGGACTTGCGTCCGGTAAAAGAGTTCAACGGTCCGAAGTATAGCTATAAGGTTATCTGCGAGGCAGTAGACAAGAAAGACATGAAGCCGATATATGAAGTAATAGACGCACGTACACAAAAAGACATTGCACCCACCAAGCTTCCTGCAGGTGCATTGGAATTTGCCATCGGACAATTAGGTGAAGTGGCAAGTGTAGACCTGGATGTAATGACAGCCATCTGCACTATTACATGGAAGAATGGAACCAAAGGATATTTTTTTACGAATGCTGTAGATAAGAAAGGTTACTTCCGTTTCGTTCATCTACCGGAAAAGATAGCCATTAATCTCCAATCTCCTTCTTTTGAACTGAAAGAAGGAGAGAAAGAGCAACATAACTCTCTTTCTCGGTTAGGGTATAAGAATGGAAAGATTGTCAACAAAGAAAATCATATCAATTATCGTCAGAAAGTATATGGTGATGTCTCTTATGAAACCGATTTGAAGTGGGAGTACATAGATGACAGTACAATGGAAGGTGTATTTTGCATCACAACAGATGGCACTTGGTATAGCGAATCTCTTTCTGCAGGGAAACAGATGAAGAACCATACCAAAGATTTCTCAACTGCCCGCAAAGAGCATACAGAATGGTGGAAACAGTATTGGCAACAATGTGAAATCAATCTCCCCGACAAAGTATTGGAACGCCAATGGTATCTTGAAATGTATAAGTTTGGTGCAGCCTCACGTAAAGACGCTCCCCCTATCTGCCTCCAAGCCGTATGGACTGCCGACAACGGACAAACTCCACCTTGGCGCGGTGACTTCCACAACGACCTAAATACCCAACTCAGCTATTGGCCGGGCTATGCATCCAATCATCTGGAAGAATCTTCTGTTTTTACAGACTGGCTTTGGAAGATAAAAGAGAACGGTCAAGCATATACCCGCCAGTTTTTCGATGTAGAAGGACTGAACGTACCTTGTATATCTACACTCGATGGACGGAATCTGGGAGGATGGAATCAATACTCCCACTCACCTACAGCAGCCGGCTGGTTGGTTCATCATTTTTATCTACAATGGCAATATTCTGCCGACGAGGTTTTTCTGAAAGAACAAGCCTATCCTTGGGTAAAGGAAGCAGCACGCTTTTTTGAAAACATCTCTGTAAAAAATAAAAACGGAAAACGACAATTACCTATTTCAAGTTCGCCTGAAATAAATAACAATGATTGGGATGCGTGGTTTAAAGAAACGACCAATTATGATTTGGCATGCATCCGATTTACTAATAAAGCTGCTGCTGATATGGCAGAAGCATTAGGACTGAAAGAAGAGGCCAAGCACTGGAAATCACAAAACGAAGAGTGGCCTGATTTTGCAGTAGACTCCACCGGACTAACTATTGGACCGAACTACCCGCTAGCCTATAGTCACCGCCACCTGTCGAACATGCTGGCTATCCATCCTTTTGGGTTATTAGACATTTCACAAGGAAAAGAAATGGAAAAGTTAATTAAACGTTCCATTCATCACACCGAAGAGATGGGAGTAAACGGTTGGTGTGGGTATACTTACAGTTGGCTAGCCAACTTCCATGCTCGCGTTTTCAACGGAGATGCTGCAGCACGTGCATTGCACATCTTCATCAAAGCATTCTGCTCACCCAATAGTTTCCATCTCAATGGTGACCAACTTAAAAAAGGTTATTCCGGCCTTACCTACCGCCCTTTCACCTTAGAAGGAAATTTTGCGTGTGCCTCTGCCATCCAAGAAATGTTATTACAGAGTCATACCGGGGTCATCAAAGTTTTCCCCGCCATCCCCGAATCTTGGCAAAACGCCTCTTTCCGTAATATGCGGGCGATGGGAGCTTTTCTGATTACCGCAAGTTACAAAGACGGAAAGGTGGAATATATCAAAGTTCAATCGGAAAAAGGAGGAAAGCTGAAAATCTTTAACCCATTCACAAAGAAAGTTGAAGAAGTGGAAATGAAAGCCGGAGAAACCAAGAACTTAGTTCGCTAATTTATAAGAGAATGAGAAAAATAGTATACATATTAGTGTCATTCATCTTACTTGCATTGCACGTCAGCGCACAACGTATTGCAACTTTTGAGATGCGATATATTACCTCTGACACAAAAGCAAACGGAGATAGTGATTTTCATGGGGAGACCGAATGGATGAATCTCGACCAACGCATCGACTTTTTAAATAAATATGCCGCTTACTCTGCTGAGTTTTGGGGAAATCCGCAACTGAGCCAACCACTGCTGGCTATAGGAGAAGCCCAAGGTGTAGTGCAAAATATAAAACCACAACCATTAACAAAGGTGCGACGGACGTTGCGTTTGTCTGATTGGCAGGCATATGGGCATCGACCGGGAAAAGCAGAAGAACAGAGGCAGCAATGGAGGCTATGGGCCAGTGCGCCGGAAGCCACTATTGCCAATGGCGGACTAAAGCTTAATAATGGCAGCACAGAAAGAGAAGTAGGCAAAATAGACTGGCGCTTTAAATTCAACACCACATTGGATAAACTGAGCCCTAACTTTACCCTTGCTTTCAATAAAGGAGACAAGACCTTATTGTCCATCGTGCTGACAACAGATAAAATAATGACACAATCCGGTCGGCACAAACAAACCGCACCATTCAATTTTGATCCAAAAATAAAGTTGGAAATCTATGGTGACATACCCAATCACCGCTTTTTCGTAACTGTCAACGGAGAGACGATTTTAGAATGTCCCATAGATACGACCTTGGAACAAGAAATCAATCGTATCAAACTAACCTCTCTGCAAGGAGAAACAGTTATAGATGATATACTGCTGTTCAACTTTACAGCAGACAGCACCAACCAACATACTCCTTATTATACCAGTCTTCTTCTGGATGAAGATTTCGAAGAAGTATTGCCCATAGACGGCTGGCAGAATCCAACATATAACGACCAGTGTTGGCAAACTGTTAATCTTCCATCCGCTCACGGAGGCCTCAGAGAAAGAGAAGAGAGTTATTATCTAAGAAAGAAAGTACATGTAAAAGATTTCAGCCGTGCCGTGCTAAAGCTGGAGACACTGGATCCGGGAGGGGAAGTATGGATAAACGGACAACCGGTAGCCGTAATAAACAACCGCTATCCTTATGACTTGGATGTAACGGATTACCTAAAACCGAATAGCGAAAATCTGATAGCTGTCCGCGTGAAACCATACAAGGCCCGACACTTAATGTTACACTCGCCTTCTGATCCTTACATAGGTTGGCAATTGGGTAGAACAGAACTGATACTTACCGACCGGTGCATGATAAAGAATGTGTTTGTCCATACAGCTTCCATTGGCGACAATCAGGCAATGCAAACCAATCAGATTATTCTCCAATACCCCGGAGTCTATAGTTGTAAAGGAAATGTGGAAGTCAACTACTACTCATGGTATCCTACAGAGGGTGAGAAAGTTGCCTCTACCCGACAGGACATTGAAATCCGCCCTGCCATAGACAATAAAATCATTATCAACCTACCGATAAGACAACCCAAACTATGGCAAACCGAGCAGCCTAATTTATATAAGGTAGAAGTCATCTTGCGAAATGAGAAAGGAGAGGCCATAGATGATTATATGCTGACTACCGGCATCAGAACCATCGAACAAAGAAACGGTACTCTGTATGTCAACAATAAAGCCGAGATGCTGAATGGGGCTCAAATCATGGGAAACCGGTATCCGATAGAAACCATTGCCAAAACCAATCGCTGTGTATCCGACGAAACGGTTGCACAAGATTTACTCATGATAAAGAAGATGAACGGCAATATGCTGCGCATCCACGTTCATGCCGAGAAAGATACGATAGACGGCATCAACGACCCGCGTTATGCCGAGTTTGCCGACCAACTGGGTGTATATCTCTTATGGCAGACAGCCGGATGGATACGTGAAGGAGAAGCGTGGAACGTTGACTTTGAAGGTTATCCCAAGTTCATGAAGCAAGTCTACAACCATCCGTCCATCGTGATGTGGGAAGCAAGCAATCATCCCAACCGCTTCAAGAAACATGATATCTCCGACTCCAACGATTATATGGAGCGTATCTTCCATACAATTAGCAGTGCCGACACCAGCCGGTTAATTTCACCGACTTCTTTTTGGCAGCATACACATTACGGCAACTATGACGGAACAAAAGATTACAAAGGTAATCCGATGACGCCAACCCCTGTTTTAATGGAGAAATTAATGACTCGCGGGAGTCAAGATGCCTATACAGGATATGGCGCTGATTGGTCATACCTCCGAAAAGCTCCACACAGTTGGGCAGCTTCCTGCCTGGCAGCCAACGACAAATGCTACTTTAACTTTGAGCATGAAGAATCGGCAGCCCAGCCCAATTGGGAATTAGTGAAGAAAGAACCTTGGTACAAGTTACAGTCCTACGAATGGGGATACGAAGAAGGCAGCATAGGCCGTAAACTCAATGCGGAAGAGTGGCGTATCAGTCAGGCATTTCAGGCTTTCTCAGCATGGGAGTCCATGAAAAAACAGACACTCTTGGGATATGACGGATTTTCATGGTGCAGTTTGGAGTCGGGCGCCAATATGTTCACTTATCAGAAACCGTTGGTAGATGCAATGGGAGTGCCCAAATTAGCTTTTTATGCCAACAAGCAGGTTTTCAATCGAATTTGGGCGGCAAGTGACAATGTAGATGTGGTTTATGGACCGAATGACTCAATCGCTCCTGTTATATTCAATCTGGGAGACGAACGCACTGTACACCTGAGTATCGAATTGAAGAACGAAAAAGGAAAAACCGTGGAACGTAGAAATATAAAGAACATCCATATCGACAAAGGCCGGAGTATAACCAAACTGAACCGCTTCCAATTCAAACCGAAACCGGACGGATGTTACTTTATCGTTTACACGATTACAGAAGCAAGAACAAAGTAATTCTAGTATTTAATAAAAATAAAACAAAGACATGAAAACATTAAAGTTATTAACCCTGGGGATATGTTTCACATTAGGAGCATGCTCCAATCAATCCACCTCTACTGTGCAAACCAACGAACACGGTACACAATGGAGCTGGGACAAAGGAACCATTGTAGTGAAGACTCCCGAACGTCCGGCAGACCAGACAAGCGCCATCGGACTGACTGTTCCCAAAATGGAAGTAGTCCGTGTGGGATTTGTGGGACTGGGCATGCGTGGTCCCGGAGCCGTGGAACGTTTCACTTACATTCCCGGTGTACAGATAGTGGCACTTTGCGACTATAAACAAGAACGTGCAGAAAAATGCCAGAAGTTTTTGCAAAAAGCGTCAATGCCCAAAGCCGCCATTTACTCGGGAGAAAAAGGATATGAACAACTTTGCAAACGCGATGACATAGACCTTGTTTATGTAGCCACCGATTGGTTACACCATTTTCCTGTAGCCATGTGTGCTCTGGAAAACGGAAAGAATGTGGCAATCGAGGTTCCGTCAGCCATGAACCTGAAGGAATGCTGGGATTTAGTGAACATGAGCGAAAAGACCCGCAAACACTGTATGTTATTGGAAAACTGTTGTTACGACTGGTTTGAAATGAACACCCTGAATATGGCACAACAGGGGGTATTGGGCGAAGTAATCCGCGCACAAGGGGCATACATCCACAATTTGGATCAATTCTGGAATTATTATTGGAAAGATGGAGAAAACGACAAACTGGGTTGGAGACTGGATTATAATATGCGTCATCGCGGTGATGTGTATGCCACCCACGGACTGGGCCCCGTCGCACAGGCATTGAATATTCACCGGGGTGACCGTATGAAAACCTTGGTAGCCATGGATACTAAATCGATTGTCGGCAAATCATTGGTGGAGCAACGAACCGATTCTGTTTGCAATAATTTCCGCAACGGCGACCATACCACTACCCTCATCCGCACAGAAAACGGAAAAGTAATTGAAATTCAGCACAATGTAATGACACCGCAACCTTATAACCGTTTATATCAATTGACAGGAACAAAAGGATTTGCCAATAAGTATCCCACACAAGGATATGCACTGAGCGCCGATCAACTGGCCGCTTCAGGCGTACAGCCCCAGGTAGACAATCTGAGCGCACACGGATTCATGCCGAAAGCAGAACAAGACGCGTTGGTTGACAAATACCGCCACCCGATATTGAAGAAATACGGAGAAATGGCAAAAGAAGTAGGAGGTCATGGAGGTATGGACTTTATCATGGACAGCCGATTGGTATATTGCCTGCAAAACGGCCTTCCCTTGGATATGGATGTTTACGACTTGGCTGAATGGTGTTGCCTGGCAGAGTTGGGCGAACTTTCTATGGACAATAACTGTGCAGCCGTAGCCATTCCTGATTTTACACGTGGAGAGTGGAATACCGTGAAAGGCTTTAAACATGCTTATGCTACACCTGAAGAGGAAGCTTCAAGCATGGAGAAAGCAAAAGCATTCACAGCCAAGCTAAAAGAACAAGGTGCTAAAGAATGGGCAGCCGAATAAATCACAGATTCTACAAAGACTGGCTTTAATGCCTGTTGGAATTCTCTTGGGAGTGTATCAAAACTAAACCAGTCTATCCAATCGTCAGCTGTAGGGGCAGGGTTTGCCTGCCCGAAGACACCAAGTATGTTTTCGGACGAGCGAACCTCGCCCCTACGAACTAAACAACAGCATTATCCACGTTTTGCCCCCCCTTATATCATCCATTAACGGCCCCTGTACTCCTGCGGTGTCTGATTAAAGCAAGCCTTAAAACAATGCCTGAAATAACGCGGAGAGTTAAATCCAACCTGATAGGCTATCTCATTTATCTGTAACTCAGTATGGTTCTTTAACAAATCGGCAGCATATTTCAAGCGAGTATTCAATATAAATTCATTCGGAGTCATGCAACTCAGCGCCTTCAGTTTGTTATATAGCGAGCTACGGCTGATTAATAATTCTTTAGCCAACATGTTCACATCAAAATCCGGGTCTGATAAATGTTCTTTTATAATGCCCTCCAGTTTTGATAAGAATTTGGCATCAATCGGATTCAATACCAACGTTTGCATCTCAGTTTCCACAGAAGTACCAGTTGTCATCTCCATTCCGAACTTTTGTTTCAACATCTTGCGGTTGCGTATAATATTAGCAATACGCCCCAGTAATATCTTATTATTAAAAGGTTTCTCTATATAATCATCAGCCCCGCACTGCAATCCCTCCATCTTTTTATTGTCCGAAGTCAAAGCAGTCAGCAACACAACCGGGATGTGACATAAATCAAAATTACTCTTTATCTTGGAACACATCTCCAAGCCGGACATTTCGGGCATCATAATGTCACTCAGAATAAGATCCGGATGTTCTTCCATTGCCTTCTGCAATCCTTCCTTACCGTTCATGGCAATAGTGACCCGATATAAAGGAGAAAGCAATGAAGTCAATATCTGCAACAAGTCTTCATTATCTTCTACTATCAACAGGCAATCCTTGGCTGTAATATCTCCCTGCGTTTCGGGAGTCTCCTCCTCCCCTGTCCAATCCGTCTCTTGTTCACCACCTTCTTCAAGAGGCATCGCAAAATGATTGTCAAACATCTCTTCCGGCTCAACAAAAGTCACATAATCATCGTCATGGAAAAGGTTTTCTTTAGGTAATGTAACCGTAAAAATAGTACCGTATTGCATCGCACTCTGCACTGTGATTTCACCGTGATGCAATTCTACGATTCCTTTTGACAAAGCCAAGCCGATACCGCTTCCCGGTGAGGAAATGGCGGAATCCACCTGATAGAAACGGTCAAAGATATAAGGCAATGCTTCTTGCGGTATACCTTCACCCGTATCAATGACTTTTATCTCGAGAACCGTTTCCTTCTCCTCTATCTGTAACTCTACCCTTCCCTTCTCCGGAGTATGCTTAAATGCATTCGACAACAGATTGGAAAATACTTTCCGTAACTGCCGGCCGTCAAACCAACACTGCATACTCTCCATCTCCGTATGAAACTCAAGTTGTATGTTCTTCAACTGCGCCTGATCCATAAAATCCTGCTGAATCTGTTTCAGATAAAGAATGATATCCAACCGGCACACATGAAGCTGTAATTTTCCCCGTTCCATCTTCCGGAAATCCAAAAGTTCGGATATCAGTTCCCTGAAATGAAAAGTATTCTTGTATATTTTCTGCAAACGTGTCCGCAGATACGGAGAATAGTTACCGGATTGCAATAAAGCCTCAAGCTGCGAGATAATCAACGTTAAAGGAGTACGGAATTCGTGAGATATATTGGCAAAAAACTGAAGTTTTGCCTGTATAAGTTCTTCGTTCTTTTCTTTCTCAAGCTTCTCTTGTGCCAACGAAGCGCGTAACTGCATCCGGGCACGCCAGTTCCGCAACAATGAATAAGCGATTGCAACAACCATACAAAGGTAAACCAAATAAGCCGCCCATGTAGACCACCAAGGAGAATGTACAATAATAGCCAACGCAATGGAATGCACCTCATCAAGTGAACTCTGCTGCTTTTCACGTACAATCAGCTTATATTTGCCGGGATTCAAGTTTGTATATACTATTGTATTATTATAAATCGTATTCCACTCATTACTGAACCCTTCCAGCCAATATTCATAAATCTTTCTGTTAGCATTATCAATATAACTATTCGAAGCTACAGATATTGAAATATTATTTTCATTGTACTCCAGATTAATTTGATTAGCAAAAGGCAATGCTGTCTCCAATATATGGTCGGATGTTTCGCACGAAACAAGTTTATCGTTCACAGACAGCGATGAAAAATAAAGGTTATACCGGGGAGACGGATTGAACAAAGAGTGGCTCATGAAAGAAGCCATGCCCGAGGTCCCGCCGACAAACACTTCACCGTCGCGGCAACTCAATAAACCGCATCCATCATTTATGGCAGAAAGATGTAACTGATTTTCAGCATCAATCATCTTCATCTCCTGAGTTTGCGGATGATAAACCAACAATCCTTTTTCATTGGAAACAGCCAAATAATCGCCCTGAATAACAGACAAATTATAACAATAACGAATATCGAAAATAGAACATTGCTTAAAGCTGTTTTCCGCAGGGTTGAATGCATACAGACCGGCCCCATAAGTGCCAAAGTATAAAGTACCATCGGTATACTCCACCATATTCAACACTTGAAATCTACCTAGCCCCCTCTCATTATACTTATAAATGTATTTCTCTTCCGGCATCTTCATATTAATCCGCACAAGCTGGTCATGCTGGGCAATCCAAATATAATCTTTGGAATCTATCAAAAAAGAGGAACCTGCCCGATGAGTTTCCCGAATAAACGGATATAAATGCCCCATCGTCTCCTGCTTCAAGTCCTTTACATACAGACCTCCACCGGAAAGAATATAAAGGCTGTCTCCACGCAAAATTATTTTGGAAAGAGATTTTCCCATCTCTTCCGTATGATATACTACTTTTCTTGCAGTTATATCAAAACAGAAGAAACCTTGTTTGTGAGTACCTATATACAGACAATCCCGTTCTTCATCATATTCTATACATTTCAAATTAGAGAATAACGGAGACACACCCTTTTCATCTGCCAAATAATGTGTAAATTGTCCGGAGTCTCTATGTAAATAATTCAATCCTCCCCCTTCCGTACAAATCCAGACATCCCCCCGTTTATCTTCCACCATATTTCCGACGAAGAAGAAGCTCAAACAATCTTTCCGGCCAACCCCTTCCGAATAATGTGTAAAAATATCTACCTGAGGATTAAAGTATTGCACTCCTCCATAATAGGTACCAACCCAAATTGTTCCTTGAGAATCTTTGCAAAGCGAGAAAATGGATGAATGCTTCAAACTTCCTGGTTGCGTATCTTTCTTATAACAGGATACATTGCCCAACGTATCTATTTTATTCAGTCCATTGAAAGTCCCTATCCAAATAGAACCTTCATCGTCTTCTACAAAACACCGGATGTCATTGTTAGATAATAGAAAATTTTGCTCATCAACAAACTGTTGGCTTATACCATTTTCTATGGTATACATTCCTTGCCTGAACGCAGCCACCCACATTTTCCCCTTCGTATCTCTATAGAGTGAAAGGACATTGACTTTGGGGATAACACAAACCGGAGCCGGATTATCCAAGTTATCCACCCGATAAAGTCCGTCGGTAGTCCCCAACCACACACATTCATTGTCGTCCACATAAAGATAGGTGATATGTTTCTTTAACGACAGTTGATAGACAAAAGCAAATTCCTCTTTCTGCCGATTCCATTTGAAAACAGAATCACGCGTTGCCGCCCACACCTCTTGGTCATGCACATGCAGACAGTTCGCCCTCTGCTTTAAAAGAGAGAACTGCTCCTTACGAAGATTATAACGAACAAGTGCATAATCCGAAATAAAAAAAAGATTTCCATGTTTATCACTGACAAGATTATCTACGTTGTTCCCCAAGAAACTCCTGACAGAATCTTGCGACGGCTTATAAACAGTCATAGAATTTCCGTCATAACAACTCAACCCTTCCAATGTGCCAAACCACATTCTTCCCAATTCATCCTGACAAATGGAGATAACTGATATTTGGGACAATCCGTCTGTCTTACCCAAATGTTTAAAATACACATTGCCTCGAAGCGTGAAAGAGACAAGCAAAAGGACGTATAACAATATTTTTCTTTTCATAGTAATATCACATTTCCCATATTTCTTCATCAGACTCCAACCTTTCACCCGCAGCTTTATTCATTTTCTGCCGGTTATCGCCTCTGCATCGAGCCTCATAGATTGATGTCTTTTCAGGATATTATATATTTATGGACTTATCTAAGATTCAGCACAAAAATAACAATAATTTCTTGATAATGGAATATGATATAAAAAAACAGGGATATTTCGCTGTCTACAGACGTTCTTTCCTCCAGTCCATCTATACCGCCCGGCAAACTAAAACTTCAGTTTCATTGTTTTATTGTCGTACATAACCTCTTTTTCAACTACAGACACGTCCCCCGATTTCGAAGGAGTAAGAATCTGAATCTTGAACTTTCTATTCTTCAATTTAGGCGACATTTTACCAGTAGGTGCAAACAGAGTGAACGTTCGATGCGTATTATTCCATTTCATTTGAATGGCTGAATAACCTCCTCTCTCATAGGCATAAGTCTCATTATCGTCTTCATAAAGCAGAAACTCTGCATCTTTACCTGCATAAACTGATAATGTCATTTCAGAACCATCGTCTTGAGCGACATATTGAACCACTTTATTACGTGGAACAATGGAACCGGCTTTTACAAATATTGGCAGCGTTTCTAAAGGAGCATCATATTTTATTTCTTTTCCTCCTTCATAACATTTGTTGGAGTGAAAGTCAAACCAATAAATACCGGAATGTTGTGGTAAGTAAATCCCTTCCAATGTATTGACATCCGAAATAACACCTTCCCGGTCATAATACATCGGTCTGGTTATTGGATGAACCATTAATGCGTCCCCTAACATATAACTGCTTCCATCATCAAACGTTTTCCGGTCGCCTGAAAAATCCACTACTGTACCACGCATCATGGCCGAACCTTTTGACGTAACCTTCCAAGCTTCTGAATATATATACGACAAAAGCGTATAACGAAGATGTATTGTCTCAACTTGGATATCATAGAATTTGCTGCCGGGTTCACCAAAATGCCAAATTTCACGCGGTACTTCTGTTCCATGAGCCCGGAATATCGGAGAAAGAGCCCCATATTGAAACCACCTTGTATATAATTCCAAATAGGCAGAATCTTTAAGTCCCTTCGCATATCCTCCATCACAAGAAGATATGCTTTTATGAATTTCCGTCCCTGTCTCTCCTGTTCCTTCACCGGAATTTTCCTTACTTCGCACTCTAAAGCCACCGATATCGGTAGTCCAATAAGGAATACCGGTCATACAAATATTAAGACCGGCTACAATTTGCTTCTTTAGCACGTCCCAAGAAGCATAGATGTCTCCAGACCATATAGAAGTACCAAACCGCTGCTGCCCTGCAAAAGCAGAACGAGTTAAGATAGATGCGCGATTATCACTCTGTTCCCTTAAATTTTCATACATCATCCCAGTTAATACATACGAATAAGTATTGAGATAACGAGCGGCAGATCCGATAAAAGTTTTACCGGCTTTTTTGCTCCATAAAGTCTGCTTTTCAGGATATAGCCCATCTTTATAAGCCGGTTCTGTCGCATCCAACCACCAAGAGTCCACACCTTTTGTATAAAGTCCCTGATACAGATGGTTCCAAAAAATCTTTTGGGCTGTAGGAGCATATATATCCGCTACCTTGTAACCTGCCCATGTGGGCACGTCATACAACACATTTGCCGAATCCATCTCTTGATATACTTTCGTGGATTTTCCGAAACCAGGCCAAACAGACAACGTCAACTTAACATGGTACTTCTGATGCAAACCTTCAATTACCTTTCGGGGATTAGGATGAGTGATTGGATTGAAAATCATGCCATTCCATGAATCAAGGTTTTCCCCCCAATATTGCCAGTCTTGAACGATGTTGTCTAACGGAATATTTCTCATTCGGTAAGTTCTCACCACATTTTGAAGTTCATCAAATGTCCTGTAACGTTCTTTCGACATCCAGAATCCAAAAGCCGACTTGGGAAGCATTGGTGAGTTCCCTGTCAATTCGCGGAATTCCGACATGGCATCCTTCATATCTTTCCCCACTACCAAATAATAATTTACGCCATCTCCTATCTCAGAAGTAAAAGTAGCTCCATCGAGAGTATCTTCAAAGGTGGAACAAGAATAATTATCCCAAAACAACACATAATTTGAAGTGGATACAACAACCGGATTTGCAATTTCACGATTGGCGTGCACCAGCAACTCCTTATGCCCCCTATAATTATAAACCCCATCCTGATACTGCCCCAAACCATAAATAGCTTCATCAGGCTTTAAAATGAAGGTTTGGCTCACTGTATACGCTTTTTCCCCTAAATCATCAATTTCAGAAAACTGATTACCACCTTCTACGAGAATCGTATCATGGCTTTGAGCATCAGAAAAAAGAATCCTATCCTGCCAAACATCATAAGTTGCTTCTACTTTTGCAGATTTTAAAGTAATCTTATTTTGCAATGAACGATATTTTATACCTTGCACTCCAAAGACTTTATCGTTTACAACAAGGGAAGGCTTCTGCTCTTGTCCTGCAGGATAGGTTCGAATGTGTATAATATTATCCTTCAAAAAAGAGATCTCAATTTGTTTTGCTTCAAGAGAAACTGTGACCCCGTTTCCTCTCTTTTGTACAGCAGAGAGGGAGTTCCTTTGTCCATAAGAACAGAGTGAAACAATGAAAAACAAAAAAAATATTATTCTATTCATAATTAACCGACACTGTGCAGCATAAAATCTTATTTAATGTCTATACCTTTCAGAAACAACATAGTCCGTAAAGGTTTCCACACCAGTAACTTCACTTATTCCAGTGCTGCAAAATCAAAAAAAGGAAGCCCTGATATGTCGGTAAAGATAAGCATAAAGTTTATATTTTGGATACGACTTCCAGATGTAAATGGTCCGCATAGTCAACGCTGTTGTCAACCATCTCAATCTTGACAGTTTCAAGAAGCTGCTTTATAAAGAAATGGGCCGTTGCGCCTATCATCTCTCAATAATATAACATAGCATACAGAAGATCAGGCACATGAAAGAAAACAAGGTGACAATGGGCTCCGCTTTCTTTATTATAGTTTTTAATATCAAAAGATATGTGCGAAACTGATAAAAGCAGGAAAAAAGCACAGACGAGACCGAATGCTTACGGTATATGATGTGATGTACAGATGATTGGTGATAGTGAAGAGATGAGTCAATGGCGACAATTTGAAACTATCGTACAGGTAAAACTGTTTACCCGATAATAACCTAATATCATATTCGATAGGTACTCCATGAATGTTGATTAATATAGGATCTTAGCATCTATATCCGATTTTTCGGCAAGTCTTTCTCCTACAGAATTCCCCCAATATATACAAACGGGACATTGCTGTATCGTATTATAGACAACTGTAAATATCATCAGGATTTCAAAACCTGATAAGGAATCGAGTAGGAGGAAAACGAAAGCTTTCTTCCTACTTTCGTTTTCCGACCTCTCAGTCGAGTAGATAAAAGGAGTTTCACCTTAAACCTCTCACAGAACCGTGCGTGATAGTCTCCCATCACACGGCTCTTCTTATTCAACCTTATAACTTTATCGTACCTTTGGTTGGTTTGAAACCTATTTGCCAATGATAGAAAATGGCATCCCTATCTGCAATATTCCCAAGCCATTTCAATATTACATACATGGGCTTGCGTCTGAAAGTTTTATATTTCGCTTTTGCCCATTTTGCAAGTAATAAATCGAAGTACCGAAGTAATTTTTGAAAAGATTTCCCACCATATTTACCATAATAATTTGCCCATCCTCGAAGTATGGGGTTAACCATTTGAGCTATGCAGTCCAGCGGAGTATGTGATTTTGACTTGAGATTCCATGAACGCATGGTCGCCCTGATTTTTGTTGTTGCCTTCATACTGATTCTTGGTTGGAAGCCTGTAAAGGCTTCACCGGAACTTTTATGCATGGTTTTACATGGTCGAAATGTATGACCGAGAAAATCAAAGGTAACATTGGAGTGATTTTCCTTTCTTCTGCTTGATTTGCAATAGACTATCTTTGTTTTCTCTTCGTTCAGGGTTAATTTGCATGACTTGAACCTGACTATAAGTTCTTTATACAGGGATTCAGCTTCCTGCTTACAATGACAATGACATACTGTATCATCTGCATATCTCTCAAAAGGGATTTCAGGATGATGTATTTGCATCCATCTGTCGAAACTATAATGCAGGAAGAGATTTGCCAGAATCGGTCCTATAACACTACCCTAGGGCACACCGCTGGTCCTTTCAACCAGACTTTTGTCTGCATTCTGATACGGGACTTTGAGCCATCTTTCTATATACAGTATTATCCATCTTTCTCTTACATGAAGCTTTACAGCCTTCATCAATAACTGATGGTCTACCGTATCAAAGAACTTACTGATATCCGTATCCAATACCCACGCATATTTCCAGCATTTCTCTCTTGCACGACCCAGCGCATCATGAGCGGAACGGTTGGGACGATAACCATAGGAATCCTCATGGAATATCCTCTCAATTTCAGGTTCTATCATTTCAACTACCAGCATCTGTGCAATCCTGTCTTCCACCGTGGAAATACCCAACGGTCTTGTTCCTCCTGCAGGCTTCGGTATCCGAACCAGTCTGACAGGTTTGGGAATGTAACTGCCTGAACTCATACGATTCCACAGTTTGTATAAGTTTCTTTTCAAATTACTGCCATACATTTCAAGTGTGACGTTGTCAACACCTGAACCACCTCGATTTTGATTCACACGCTTATACGCGTAATATAGTTTCCATCGGTCAATATCGAATGGTTTTGCTCCTTGCTTTTGTGTCATCCTTAATGGAATTTAAGTTGTACAATACAATTTCGCTTGAATAAGTTACCCCCTCGCTCCATCTCCATTACAGAGAGTTCTTCACTACTACGAGGTAATCCGCCCCTGCATCAGACATCAGTATTTCTACCTTGTGTTTCTTTCACTTGTGTATTTTCCTTTGAAATTCTAAAGCAGGTTCCTATTTTCCGACAATTAGCCTACAGACAAATCATGCCGCCTTAACACCGTACATCGAATAAGCAGCAGTATAGGTATCTCTTATTCTTATCCAAGGTCTGTGGTGAAAACCAAGTTCTGATGTGGTCTAACGCACATTTCGATGCTTCATCAGCGGTTCACTTCCGTTCATCTTTTGTCTGCCTACCTGACTATTTTTTTACAGCCTTTTAACAAGTCGTTCACTACAATATCTTTTCAGATACAGCAGCACTTGCCGGTTTACTACCGATACCTATTTACCTGTTCAACTCCTCCAGCATCTGTCGGATGCTGATTCCACGACTGCGTTTGGTTATCACACGTATCTTGTCCTTTAGTCGTTCTTTCGGATGCTCGGACACACGTGGCACACAACCGCCTTTCTTATACCGAAAACCAAAGCCAAGCAAATGGCATTGGTCGGGGCGGCTGACCTTGCTTTTGTCACGGTTTACTTTTAAGAGGAGTTTATCCTCCAAGTACCTTGTGATACTCTGCAAGACTCTTTCCCCTGAGCGCTGGCTCCTGACGTAGATGCTGCAATCATCCGCATAGCGGACGAAACGAAGTCCGCGCCTCTCCAGTTCCTTATCCAACTTGTCGAGCAAGATGTTCGACAGTATCGGACTCAGGGGTGACCCCTACGGAGTGCCCTCAGTACGTGTGCTTGCCACACCGCCCTCCATGATTCCCGCTTGCAGGTATCGCCGGATTAACTTCAACAGAGGCTTATCCGTGATGCGCTCGCACAGGATGGACATCAGTTTGTCGTGGTTCACACGGTCGAAGAACTTCTCCTGATCCATTTCGACTACCTTACGGCTACCGCTTGCGAAGTACTCCAATGCACGCTCTACGGCTTGATGTGCCGAACGTCCCGGACGGAAGCCGAAACTGTTGGCACTAAAACCGGGATCATACAGGGCACTTAACCTTTGGGCGACAGCCTGCTGGATGAGTCGGTCAGTGACAGTAGGTATGCCAAGCATACGTTTACCCCCGTTCGGTTTCGGTATCTCCACCTTGCGGACTGCGCAGGGGATATAAGCGCCATGCTGTATCTGCCGTTTGATGGCAGACCAGTTCGCACACAAGTGCTCGTGAAGCTCCTCCACGTCCATGCCGTCGATGCCTGTCGCACCCTTGTTCGATACGACCTGCTTATAGGCTTGTCTCATGTTGCTTGCGCTAAGTATATCTTCAAGCATACTGTTGTCTTTTATTACGTTATACATTTGGTTGTCCTCTTCCATCTATGCAAGGTGACATTCCGCGCTTACTCGCTGCTACTTTCCGTTTCCAACGTACTCTTTCAGCGGAAGCCCCCATTTTCAGGGGTGGGCTGCTCTCAACACGTCAACCTTAATATATAGTAGTCAGACCGTTTAATGTTCATCCCTTCACCCACGCAGTCAGGGGCTACTATGGAATCTGCTGACTTCTTCCGGTAAATCTTGTTTCAACCACGCCTGTGACGAATACGTGTCCGGAAGACCTCCCCCGTTAAGAGCAGTAACTTTCATCTCATCCATCTGCCGGATTTACAACCGCAAGTTTCGGATAGCTATCGGACTTTGCCTTGACATGCAGACTGGTCCACTTGCGACTGCCTTATATCCGGTTTCTGTTCGTCAGACCGAGAATTTGCCTCCGGCTTCCTTCGGATTCCCCCTCACGGTGGACACCCTTGCTCTTGGCTAACGATTCCCACTATCAGGGCTCGTTCGGGACTTGCACCCTATAGTTACTACACATGCAGGGCAAACATGGCTTGGAAAGAAACACCGTTCAGGGGTTGTCTTTCCTTGTTAATGATATTTCTACTTTCTCAAAGAATTGAACCATTCTTCAACAAATTTTTCTCGTTCAAGTGTATTGGGAAATTCTTTAATATCCACATAATCATATATTATGGCAACATCTTTTAGCAAAGCAGGCTTTCCCAACGTTAAAAGATATACCTTATCAGAAGTAGCCATCATACCGGACTGATGTGCATTTATCATCGCTCCACAACATTTTAATCCTATTCCATTATCCAAAAACATATCACGCAACTTTTGAAATGCGGAAAATTCATCATCCGCATTTACTTTATACAGGTGATTGTCCAATAACACCGACATGGTAATCACATCAACAGTGTCTGTGATTGTAATAGGTAATTCAAATTCTGTATTATCTGCAAATCTGATTGCCAAGATATTTTCTTTATCTTCTTCCATTTCAATTATCATTAATGGTTTGATAAGGAACGCCGTTTAGGGGTTATCTTTCCTCGTTATAAACTTATCTTATTCCTTTCAATTCTTCTTTCATTCTTCCTTTTAGATGAAAATAAGCCAGCACGCCAAGGGCGTTGAATAATGCGGTTTCATCTTGATTGCGCCCTAATGCATTATAGAATTTTGCAACATTCCGATAAGCCAATATTAGAAAGATTAAATAAACGACAACTAAAATTCCCCCACTGAATACAAGAGTACAAATACCTATCAATGAATTTCTATTGTATGCTTTATACTGTTTTTCAGCTTCATCATAATCATAGTTTGTTAAATAACCAAATTGTTGCAAATCATCTCTGCTCCATCCTCGCTCTCCCAATAAGTTGATAGCATAATCACGAAGTTCATCATCATAACCATAACGCTTATAATTTTTCACTACGTCTATCAACTTGTCATTATCGAATTTATTTAGAATTTCAAAATCTTCCATACAACTTTATTTATGTTTATAATGGATTAGCGGGGAACGCTGTAAGCGTTATCCTGCGTTATTAACGTCATTTAATTATTCTCGTTCCAGTGTACCATATCATAAGGATAATACTGCACTTCTTTCAAGCTGCTATCATCCAATCCTAATATTTTCACTAACGTACCACTTTCAAAACTCCAATAGCCGAATGGTTTGAAAAGAGTTACCATTCGATTTTTGTCCACGGGCTTTTCTCGCTCTTCAGCAAATCCTCTGCCATATACATCATGCCGGAGTTGGAGGCGCTTTTGCCACCCCATAAGGCACGCCCGATGATGTAGCTCATCGCAAGGTCGTGCCAAGAAGAAAAGCGGTCGCGCACCATTTCGTAGGCACGGTCTATGTAATCCCACGCTTCGGCTTCAGAGATATATTTCATGTCATAGCAGGCTCGTGCCATGAAGTTAAGGCGTCCGGCATCCCAGCCTGTTACACCGTAGCGCAGCAGGTCTTCCCTACAGGTGATGCAACCGCATTCCAGCAGTTCATCGTAGCATTCTTCGAGATTGTGCAGTTGCTCCACGACTTTGTCGTAATCCTCCTGATTGGTCATGTGTTGTTGAAAAATCCGGTCTTTTGCCTCTTCATTGTCCAGCAGAAAAGTTTGATAAACATAAGGGAAGTAGTAGGCGAATCCTTTCTCACCAAGGTATTCCAATGTCTGCTTGGCATCTTGGGTGTTGCTGATGCCCCACCAATCGGCAAGGATGGTAGGGAGTTTGTCGTTGATGTCCAGCGTCAGTGAGTTGAGGTATGCCCCCTGCTGCAAGGCGTAGAGGGAACCTACAGAAAGTTTCTTGTACTCCGTTTCCGTCAGGTGCGAACGGGGATTGAGGCGTATGCCTTGAAAAAGACGAACGAACTTGCGTACGGCAGGCCATACGCGACGATAAAGATAGTAAACGATAATGATTGGGACGACTACCCAAAGCATCCAATTGAAATCTGTCATAAATATTTTGTTATTAATGGTTTATTATTGATTACTCATCATCTCGAAAAGCAGATGCTGGTGTACCCTCCCATCGCCTTTCTGGATATATTCAATGGATTCGCTTCCTCCAAAAGCTAAAGCCGGAGTAAAAAAGAAGATTTCATTTTCTTTCATGACTCCGCATTTCTCTATCGCCTGCTCAAACAGAGGCTTTTCCAGCAGAGATTCTATGATTTCGTCCTCTGTAATGAAATATACGAACTCTTCAAAACTAAAGGCGCAGGTATTTGTACAGCGATAGTGAATATTTAGGAGGCAGACATCATTTTCAGTGTCCGTCAATTTTCGATAATAGAGAATATTACCAAAACCGGTAATCATGATAGGGATTCTTGCAGGGTTCTCTCCGCCAAGCCATAAATACAGGTTAGGCATATAATCGTTAGGGTCGATTACTTTCAACAAACCGTTGCCATAGTTTCCAAAGCCGTATGCTTTCCAAAAATCCAGCCATTCTGCGGGTAGCCAGTCTTTAAACTGGTTTAGAATCTCTTTTGTTGGTTTTCTTAGCTCTCCTGCCGGAGAAAACTTCTGTAAAAAATCATTGAATTGTTCCATAATATATTCTTTTAAGTGTTGTTAGTAATGGTTTGGCGTGGAACAGTGTTTAGCTGTTGGTTCGACCTCGTTACTAACATACTTTTTATAGACAATCTCTTTAAAATTTTGCGCTGGTTGAGATAGTTCATACTTTTCTTTCATTAGAAAAGGTAACGATTCCTTTATCATTCTGTTTTGCACAAAGTGAATACCTTTTCCTTTAATTACCCGCAGCCGTAGAAAAGCCCATATCTCAACGGGAATAAAACGCCAAATCCGATTATAAAACTCACGTTGATAGCTATCATTCCTACATTGCATAAGGTGATATTCAACCATTTCATCTATTGAACGATTAATTGCATCTTCATCATTTGAATATATCAAACTTAAGAAATTTTTATAAGTAGGATGTATAGGTGTATCTCCGATATATTTATTCAACAATACAGACGAGTTACTACCGGTAAGTAAGTCATATAATATAAATACTTCCGAAAATAAAGTGTTTTTATAAAGAATCATATTGTATTCTTGAATATCACTATCTATCACATTTAAGAAGTGTTTAAATGCTATTTTAGCTTCTTGAGATGACAAACAAGTAAATATGCCTAACATTCGATGACACATGTCTACACTTGTCAAAAGCAACTGTTTTCTATCTTCTTTGTTTTTAGGAATTATTGCTAATGCGGCAAAATTATATAAGAAAGCATCTGCAAGACCTGTGAAACTTTCTTCATTTAGCCCCTTTGTAAGCTCATAGTAACTTTTAAGCATTGTCATATCCCCATAATAAATTAAGTCTATTGAAGTACCGGAATGATAGCTTTGGTTTGAGAAACAACCTTCTATTTTCTTTCCTAATTCCTCATAGAAATAACTATTCTCGTGTTCTTGATAAGAAACTGTTTTTTTCAAATTCTTAAAGAGAGTTTCTATTGTCATACGGTTATATTTTCGTCCAAATTGTTAGTAATGGGTTGCAGCTTGCCGCCGTTAGGCGGAACAGGTGCTTGTTAGCAACCTATTTTTATTTGTTTCTCACCTCATTCAACCATTTATTAATCAATTTTTCAGAAGGTGTCTTTTGCGTCCGGTCTGTATATGAAATGAATTTCATAAAAAAAGGCATAAAAAACTTTTCTCCATCTGGAGTTAAATCATTCCGACGAAATTCAAGTTTTATAATTCTACCTTTTGTATCTACCGGACGATTTTTCAAGAAACCGTTATCCCAACAAAAAGACAATAAAACAACAAATTCATCATACAATCGCTCAATATGTTCCATATATCTTCTGTTTACTGCAAAATGATAGGAAAAATCACACATTAAATCCTGCCATGCATGTAATTCATTATAAGTTTCTTTGAATAACAGAGAAAGTAATTCTTCGTTATCTGTATTTTCTACTAGTATGAAATCCTTTTCTCCCGGCGGATTTTTATATGGACGACATACTTGGGCATCAGGTAACAACTCCTTCCCTTTATCAGTAAGCAAAAGATAGCATTGATTCTGATACAAGACACCTATTTTCTTCCCATCCAAATGAATAATAAATTCATCAAAAATAGGTTCGAGCATTATGTTGTATATTGCTCGCGTTTGTTTCTCAATATAATTTGCATATTTTTTTGTTGTCATATCCTTTTCGTTTTATAGGTAGCTAATGGTTTGCAGCTTGCCGCCGTTAGGTGGCACAGGTGCTTGTTAGCAACATACATTCAAAGAATAAAGCTAAAAGATTGAAGGTCTTCTACCATCTTGCTTTGAATTTCATTTTCATTCCACTGCATACCCTCAATCAAAGCCAATCTTTTAATAGCTTTAATTCCTCTTTCCTTTAACTCTGATGAGATAGAGCCGGTTATTTTTATTTGAGCAAAGGCGGTAGCATAGGTAACTATATCACTTTGAATCATATCCATTTCCTTATCCGCTGCCATTCTTTTTACTTCGTCGACATCAAGAGTATTGACAGGAATATACTCCATGTCCCAGTCTTGTTCTATCAAATTTCGTGGAAAACCGGAAAAGTCAAAATTGGGACTTTTCCTTATGGCTTCAAAAATGAAAGACAAAGTATCATTTCCTTCATCACTTCCAAATGGAGTTTCTTCATCGCCTTCTGAATAATATATTTCATCACTGAAATGTTCGGCAAACCTCGGATGAGATGTTTTTGGGTGAAGACCATATTCCTCGCTGTCGATATACAGCCGATTCAAGAAATTGAAGTTTCCGTCTTCTACATATCCTTTTTTGATTTTTGAACGGATTAACTTCTCGGCTTCCTTTTGACAAACTTCTTCTGTGTCAAATTCCTTTAACTCAAATTTTCCTATGCTACCGTATTTGCCGTAGTTTACAGCAAAACTACAATCACTATAATCTATCCACCAAAATTTATGGGATTTTTCGTCTTTGTATATAAAGGCTCTTTTCATTTTGTTACTATTTTAATTGTTGCTAATGGTTTGCAGCTTGCAGCCGTTAGGCGGCACAGGTGCTTGTTATTGCTATATTTCATTCACTATTTCATTCATCTTTTTACTACAAATATCAATACAATGCTTATATGAATTAATGTCAAATGCGTACTGATATTTAGCCAATTTATTCAAAATCAAATCTCCATTTTTAATCATCAAATTTGTTATTGTAAAAATGAAATAGTTTAAATCTTTTTCCTTATTCCCAGTCCATTGTGTTCTGTCAATGCAAAAACTAACCATATATTCTTTTTTAACATTGTAATATCTTGGTTGATATATTCCTGTTCCGTTATAATAAGATGAAATATCACCATTAAAAAACAATGTTACCTTAAATATGGTAACAGCTTCATTTTCAAATGAATTAAATGTATCTTTTATAATTTTCCTCATATTGCGCACAAAGGGACTTAAGGCTTTAGATGCATTAAGTTCTCCACCATATACTATATTTAATGTAAATTCCATACTTCCTTAATTAAGTTAGCAATAATGTATTCAATAACCACACCTTATGGTGTAGTTCCTAATCTCTAATATCCACACCTCACGAATCATCCAGTGTATCAAGTGGATTGGGTATGCTTGATTTATGGGCACTCGTTACATGAAGATATATACTTGTTGTCTTAATGTCATTGTGCCCCAGCAACTCCTGTATGGTTCTTAGATCAGTACCTTGTTCCAGTAAATGGGTAGCGAAAGAGTGACGGAGCATGTGGAATATACACGGCAAAGCAAGCAACAGCGAACAGGTATAGATTAAACGTAAACCGTTAGGAATAAGCGATATTTCGGTATTTTGCGAAGTTGAAAAAATGCAAACGACAACGGAATATTGAGGTTGTTCAGTTACCAAACCGTTAGCCGGGCAGTTACCGAAACGGGAACAGGTAACGGAAAGCGATGAAAAGAAATCCCCACCGTTTTGTTTGCGTTAATACACAGTGTTTTGCGCATCAAGGGACGCTTATATGGCAAGTAAATTTGCACTTAAAAATATAAGCGTATGAAAGTAGAAAAATTCAAGGTGCTGCTCTACCTCAAAAAGAGCGGACTGGACAAGTCGGGCAAGGCTCCCATCATGGGACGCATTACCGTCAACCGCACGATGGCGCAGTTCGGATGCAAGCTGTCATGCCCTCCCGAACTGTGGAATCCCTGTGAAAGCCGTCTGAATGGCAAGAGCAAGGAGGCGGTGGAAACCAACACCAAGATTGAGAAACTGTTGTTGGCGGTAAACAACGCCTTTGACAACCTTGTGAGCCGTAAAATGGATTTCGATGCCACCGATGTGAAGAATCATTTTCAAGGAAGTATGGAAACGCAGATGACACTCATGCGAATGACTGATGTTGTCTGTGACGACCTCAAAGCCCGTATTGGTATTGACCGTGCGAAAACTTCTTACTCGACTTATCATTATATGCGTCTGACACTTGGTGAGTTCATTGGGCATCAGTACAAGGTCAAGGATTTAGCATTTGGGCAGCTTACGGAACAGTTCATCCATGACTATCAGGTTTTCGCTATGGAGAATAAGGGTTATGCAATAGATACTGTCCGACATCACCTTGCCATACTGAAAAAAATATGCCGTCTGGCTTATAAGGAAGGCTATGCAGACAAAATCCATTTCCAGCATTTCACCCTGCCCAAGCAGTCGGATAAAACCCCACGGGCATTGAGCCGTGAATCGTTCGAGAAAATCCGTGATGTGGAAATTGAACCGCATCGTAAATCTCACATACTGGCAAGGGATATGTTTCTCTTCGGGTGTTATACCGGGGTCTCGTATGCGGATGTGATATCCATTACCGATGAGAACTTGTACACGGACGATAACGGAGCGTTGTGGCTGAAATACCGCAGGAAGAAGAACGAACATCGGGCAAGCGTGAAGTTGCTTCCCGAAGCGATTGCACTGATTGAAAAGTATCACAGTGAGGACAGGGACACATTGTTCCCTTTACTACGCTGGCCTAATCTTAGAAGACACATGAAGGCGTTGGCGGCATTGGCTGGCATCAAGGATGATTTGTGCTATCATCAGGCGAGGCATAGTTTCGCCTCGCTGATAACGCTCGAAGCGGGTGTGCCGATTGAGACCATCAGCCGGATGCTGGGACATTCCGACATTTCCACCACTCAAGTATATGCCCGTGTCAGTCCGAAAAAACTCTTCGAGGATATGGACAAGTTCATAGAGGCGACACAAGATTTCAAACTAACCCTATAAATCCAACAACAATATGCGAAGCACATTTTCATTATTGCCATATATTAACCGCAGCAAGGTGAGGGCTGACGGTACGACCGCCGTACTCTGCCGTATAACCATTGACGGCAAGCAGACCGCCATAAGCACAGGTATCTATTGCCGCCCCGAAGACTGGAACGGCAGGAAGAATGAGATAAAGACCGTCAGGGAGAACAACCGCTTACGGGAATACCTGCGTCTGACTGAGGAAGCCTATACCGAGATACTTAAATCGCAAGGAGTGGTCAGTGCGGAAATGTTGAAGAACCATATTTCCCTGAATAATATCCATCCGACTACCTTATTGCAAATGGGTGAATGGGAACGGGAGCGGTTGAAGAAACATTCCGAGGAAATAGATTCCACTTCTTCCTACCGTCACTCCATGTATTATCAGAAATACCTGACGGACTTTATAGCGTCAATCGGGAAAAAGGAAATTCCTCTTGAAGAAGTGACGGAGGATTTTGGCAAGTCCTATAAAGCTTTCCTGAAGAAGTGCAAGAATTTCAGCTCTTCCCAAACCAACAAATGTATGTGCTGGCTTAATCGTTTATTGTATTTGGCAGTCGATAAGGAGATTATCCGTGTGAACCCCTGCGAGGACTTGGAGTATGAACCGAAGCCGGAGGCAAGGCACAGGTACATCAGCCGCGATGAGTTCAAAAAGATACTTTCCACCCCGATGTATGACAAGCGTATGGAACTGGCAAGACGGGCTTTCATCTTCTCGACCCTGACGGGACTGGCGTATGTGGACATCAAACTTCTTCATCCCCATCATATCGGGACGAATGCGGAGGGCAGACGGTATATCCGCATCAACCGCAAGAAGACAAAGGTGGAGGCTTTCATACCCTTACATCCCATAGCGGAACAGATATTGTCGTTGTACAACACAACCGATGATGAGAAGCCCGTGTTTCCTCTCCCAAGCCGTGATTCACTTTGGTTTGACATCCACGAGATGGGTGTTGCCATAGGCAAGGAGGAAAATCTGAGCTATCACCAAAGTCGGCACAGCTTCGGAACTTTCCTGATTTCAGCGGATATACCGATTGAGAGCATCGCCAAGATGATGGGACATTCCAACATCAGAACTACTCAGGGGTATGCACGGATAACCGATGATAAAATCTCCAAAGACATGGACAAACTGATGGAGCGAAGAAAGAAAATATCGGCTGGCGAAAAGAAAGAAAACAGTATATAATCATCATAAAATAAAGGGATTATGAGCAGAGAAATAATAACAATCAGTAAAATGGGAGCGGTCACCGTACCGACAGCCCCAGTGTGGATGACCCAGTTCGAGATAGCCGACCTGTTCGGGGTGTTCTCTTGCAATATCCGCAAGATGATACAGGCAATTTACAAGAACAAAGAGTTGAACGAAACTGATACGATGAAGTATATCAAGCAAACTGACGGCATCAGTTATGATGTGTATAATTTTGAAATGATTATAGCCATCGCTTTCAGAATATGTAGCAAAGAGACCCTTTTGTTCAGGCGGTTCGTAATAAATGAAATCTGCACCACCAAGAAAGGAATCCCGGTTACATTGTTTGTTTCCTATGGTAAGAATGGCAACCTATGGTATAGTCGAGGTTCTTCCCGTCAGCCACCTGTTCCCGATGCACGGATGCAAAGGTAGCGTGTGGCTCTGACAGCATTGGCAAGGTC
>ERZ779902.81-NODE-81-length-42278-cov-3.215191_pt1 | contig 42278 bp, 51 predicted proteins | sample MGYA00511350_ERZ779902 | MGnify/ENA primary metagenome ERZ779902 (study PRJEB29588, sample SAMEA2146908) | human gut metagenome | biome: human gut; feature: human-associated habitat; material: faeces | place: Denmark | collected 2008/2010 ...
CCGCCATTCCTGCGAACAAAAACTATTCTACATATTTTTGCCCTTGTTGTCAACAGTTTTTACCTGTTTTTCTTTACGATTTTGCTGAATCTTTTTCTGAGCAGCATTTTTTAACGTTTTTGCGTCTTCTGACCATCTCTTTTTGCTTTTTTTCTAGATTTTCGCAAGAAATTGCAAAATTTTCTGCTTCTGTTTTAGCTCGTTTTTGAGTTAATGCATATGCAGTTACACCTGCTGCCAACGCTCCAACTGCCACTATTCCCAAACCAATCGGTCCGCCTAGAGCTGTGCATGTAGCATTAAATGCTCCTGTTGCTGCTGTTGCAAGAGATATTTTTCCTGTAAAAATTCCAACAACAGTTTGCAACGCGGTTAATCCGCCTTGTTGAGCTACAAGAGTAATTGCATTCGCTTTTTCTAGCGTATTTAAAGCACTTAAGGCAGTTGAAAATGTCGTTACTGCGTCTGATGCAGTTTTGAATGCTTTATATCCAGCTATCGCACCAACAAAAGACGTTGCAAGTGAAAGGGCAATCTCTAAATTATTGCCTAACACCTTTGTTGCTGTCGAAAGTACCGTAACGCCGCCTTTTCCTGCAACCATGGCTACTTTTCCAAGGTTCTGCACAGTATTTACTGCGCTCTTTGGCACAACCTCTTTGATCCCGCCCTTTTTTAATTTGCTTGCTAACGCACTTACTTGAGTTGTTCCGACCTTAACTGCTTTTGTTAATGGCTCTTTAATATCTTCATAGATACCAATCCCAACTGCTTCTGCTGCCGAACCAAGTTCATATAACGCCCCTTGAAGATTGTTGTTCATTATATCAGCTTGCTTCTTGGCTGCTCCTGATGAATTATCGATTGCTTTCTGCAGCTTATTAAAATCTGAATCACTCGCACTTACAATTGCTAACAATCCGGACATTGCTTCCTGACCAGCGATAGATGATGCATACTGTGATTTCTGACTTTCTGTTAATCCAGAAAATTTTTCTCTTAATTCTGACATTGTCTGACGCAGTGGTTTCATTGATCCGTCAGCATTTGTTGTGCTGATTCCAAGTTCACTTAAAGCTGCCGCAGCATCCTTTGGAGGTTTTACAAGTCTTGTAAGAATTGATCTTAAAGATGTACCTGCCTGACTCCCTTTGATACCTGCATTCGCCATTAGTCCAATGGCAGTTGCTGTGTCTTCGATGCTGTATCCCATTGATCCGGCAAGTGGAGCAACGTATTTAAATGTTTCTCCCATTAAGCCAACATTGGTGTTTGAACTACTTGATGCTTTTGCTAATACATCCGCAAAATGTCCAGATTGGTTTGCTTTTAATCCGAACGCTGTCATAGAATCAGTCACGATATCAGAAACAGTTCCGAGATCTTCTCCACTCGCTGCAGCAAGATTCATAACACCAGCTAAACCAGACACCATCTGATTTGTCTTCCAACCAGCCATCGCCATGTATTTTAGTGCTGTTGCTGATTCTGTCGCAGAGAATTTTGTCGTAGCACCCATCTCTTTTGCTTTGTTTGATAATCTTTCTAGATCTTTTCCAGATGCTCCAGAGATCGCTTGAACCTCGCTCATTCCTGCTTCAAAGGATTTTCCTACATCAATCGTTTTCTTAGCTGCAGCAACAGAAGCAACGCCGATCGCAACCGCTGACTTTTTAACAAGGCCTGCCATTTTTGAGCATGCACTCTCTGTACTTGATACAGATTTCTGATTTGACTGCTCCCAAGACTCTTTTGCCTTATCAGAACTCTGTTTTGCTGCATCTCCTACTTTTTTCTGAGACTGCTGCATTTTTGTTGATGCTGATTCAGTTCCTTTCGCTGCCGTGTCTGCTCCTTGTTTTGTGCTGCTACTTCTGCTGCGAAATCGTCAACTTTTTTCTCGAGTCCTTCTCCAGTCTCGAAGCGAACGAATTTCTTAACTGTTACGTTAGCATTGTTTTCTTTTGCTACTTTATCAACACTTTTTTCTACTTGATCTGCTGCCTTGTCAATCTCTTGTCCTGCGCTTTTAGAAGATGATTCAACTTCCTTTTTTAATTCGTTTAATCCTTTTTCTGCGCCTGAATTATCTAATTTTGTTTCTATTGTAACTGTTCCGTCTGCCATGTATACACCTCACCAAATAACTAAAAATCTAAAAATTTCTAAGCTATTTGACGCCTTGGGTGCTCAACCACGCAGATCCAAGCCAACGCCTATTCGCTTCTTCTGACTACTTTCTCGGATTAGCCACATTCCGTTATAGTTTTACGCCTTCTCGGGCAATTTGGGTATAATAAAAGCACCTAGGTTATCCTAGATGCTCCTTTTAATTATTTAATTTTATAAATTTAACAATTGCTTTTTCTTCGCATTAAATTCTTCCTCTGTTAATATTCCTTCTTTCTTTAAATCTGCTAATTTTCTTATCTCATCTGCAATCGATGTAACTTTTTCTGGTTCTGGGGAAACTTTTGAAATCTTCGGATATTTTTTGAGCTCCATTGACAGCTCATCCATAATAGTCTTTAAATTCTTATTATTCTTTCCCATGTCAACAACGCTTCCAAATACTCCTGTTTTAGATGCAGACGTCACTTCTACAATGCTTTCTCCATCTTCTGCCGCTTTAACCGTTACTGTCACATTTTCTCCCCATGAAAATGCACTGATACCAGCTTTTAAATAAACCGTTTTTAGCAATTCATCTACAGAATCTACTTTCATCCCGTATATATACTGAGATGATTTTTTTAATGCTTCAAAAACATCTTCTACGCTGTAAGGGATCTTCACTGATGAATTATGATCTGCTACTCCCATATCTTTTTCCTCCCGAATATTTTTCTTTAATTATACAATATTAAGAAAATACTCGCAACAAAAGAACGCCTGTCTCCAGACGCTCTTATTATCAACTATTTCATTTCTGCTTTTGCAGCTTTTAATCCCTGCATGTATCCAAAGCGAAATCCGTTACATATCAGATCATACATATCCCGACTTGCATTTTTAATATCCATTATATTCTCTGCACATAAATCATATCGAATATTTATAACACCAACAGATGTTTCCATTAACTTCATCGTATTCTTTACTCTTGCCATAACTAAGCCACCTCCTGATAAACAACTTTACATTTGTTAATCTTTCCATTGGATAACTGATATTCAATCATGGTAGGGTATCCATTAGTTTCTAGCCATTCTTTTATTTTTCGGAATACGCTGTCCTTATACTGAATTGTAACACCATCATGCCCATTTCTACTGTACGCTGTTTTTACAATTTCATCTTCTGTTACATCCAATTTCTGAATAATTCCACTAACAGCCTTGTCATGTGGTTTCCCATTATTGGACATAATTCCTAACTCTTTAGCAATTCTCGTGCAATCCCATAAAACAGGAATTTCTGAAATCAAAGGTATATTGATTGGATATCCATTATCAGAATAAATCCGCACAACTTCTGCCGCTATGTACTTAGAGTCTACGCCTGCATCATGCAGTGCGCTTTTTACATTCTTAACCATTTGATTTACAGATGGTAGTTTTTCTCTTTTCTTAACACTTTCTTTCCGGATGATTCCATACTGAATCACATCTTCCATATCATGAAACCGATCGATATATTTTGCTGTAAACTCTGTTCCTTTTACTCCTGTAAGCTTATGTGCGATAAATTCACAGCCTTTCTTTGTAACATCAAAACAAGGACGAATTTCTCCTTTCCCATCCCTATATGTACTTGCTCTGAAAAATTCAACGGGCTCAATTTTGAGCTGGTTGAGTTCCTCGTTGTATTTTGTAATATCTCTCAACAAATTCTTATGCTGTTTTTCTACCATATCTGCGACTTCTAAACTACTAATTGTCTGTTCTGTCATTTTTAAATTATTCATTTTGTTGCCTTTCTTCCATAAATTGGATATTGATTTTTACACCAAAATGAAGTATCATTATAAGGATGATACCTTTTTGGTGTTGTCTCTAAGGAATAGCTATACCCGCCAAAGTATTCAGCTATTCCTTTTTTCTGTTGTTAAATCTTTTTCTATGAGATTTAATAAATACTGCTTTACTGTCTCTCCTTTAGATGCCGCTCTAATTTTTACTTTCCTATGAAGGTCTTCTTCAATTAAAATTGATAAATTTCGCATATTTTTCTCCTTTCTGCTACGCTTTCGCGTAACTTCTGAAATTATATTATCACGCTTTTTCGTACTTGTCAATACGTTTTTTCATGTTTACAAATACGCTTTTTCGTGTTTTAATTATAATATAAAAGGAGGTGATACCATGGCATTTGGAAAAGAGTTATATAATATTTTAAAAAAGAAAAATATGACTGTAAAAGAATTATCCAAGCTAACAGATATTCCAGCTACAACTCTCTATTCATTAATCAACCGAGATACCAATACTCTTAATCTAAACTATGTGAATCGCATATGCAACATATTAGGTCCATCTTATACAAATGAATTACTTTCGGCAGCCAACCTCACATCTTTTATAGATTTTAATACTAAAGCTAAAGGTGTTGCTAATGCTCTAAAACCATCATCTAAACCAAAACTAAGTTATCAAAATATTCTTTCAGAAGAAGAGAACTTAATTCGCCATTACCGCGGTTTAAATTCAAAAGGGAAAGAATTATTATATCGCTATTCAAAAGATCTTTTTGAACTTTCGCGATACAAGCAACAAAAGAAGTAATTATGTAGAGAACTGTATTAGCAGCTCTCTACTATCTTTATATCTCTTGTACTTCACTTTATCACGTCTGATATTTTTGTCAAATTTCTTATCATTTTCGATTATTTTGGATTTATGCATATTCCATAATTCAATCCAATTTTTAACCTTATTTTTGCATCACATATTGTGATGCATTTTTCGTTCCAAAATTTGTAATTTTTACGTATTTTTTGTGCATATTGCGAAAATATCATTTTTTTACAATATCCCTGACAGATCACCACCATTTAGCAGTATCTGCGTTATCTCATCCTGTCTCTTCTTCTCTTCTTTGCTTATCTCATCCGGAAGTGCATAGATCTTTTGCATCTCCCGTATCCTTTTTCTCTGTTCTTTGTCAAAATTCTTTAACTCTGCCCCACGATATCCGATAATCTCGCAAATCTTACAATCATCATGAAGGGCACTGAATAGCGACATAAATTTCCACCAGTGCAAAAAATCAACCTCGAACAGATCAATCTTATAATCCTGCATAAACCCTGCATTGATATAATCAAAATCATATTCAAAGCTGATCACTTTTTTCTTTGTTTTCGCCTTTGTTTGTTCGTCTTCCTTACCACAGGAATAAAACCACAGCATCTTTTCCATTGCTTCTTCCAGATCATCAGGAATATTATCTTCGTAAAAAAGTTTTAGTGCATCATAATATTTTGCATTTGCGATCGCATCTTTTTCTTCAATATCAATCTCTTTCATCATTTCTTCTGCAAACTTCTTTTGATCATCGGTAACCTCTTTTCCAAAAATAATCTCTTCAACATTCATGATCGTTCGGAAATCAGCATCGATCTTATATGTTTTACTCCCGATATCTACTGACACCGGGAGTTCTCTCCTGATCATTCAGCTCCTAACATTTCAGCAATATCGTTTAACGTTTTATCATGTGTTGATAACTGTGCATTTTTTATCTTATAAAGCTTTTTCACCGCCTTTGTTCTCTCCGATAAATCATGTTTTGAAGTAAACATCTTGTCTGATGCTCCATTTCCAAACAGTTTATCAAAAAATTTGCTAATCACTTCTGATTCATACGCAACACCCTCCGGCCCGATCGTACCAGTAGTTGCATTCTTTTTTTCATACTCTTCGAGTTCTTTCCACATTTCTTTACTTGTATCATTAAATTTCTTCAACATCTCCGCATCCATAATATTAAATGCAAATCTCTCTTCATTCCAAATAAACATATATCTTACTCCTTAATTCCAATTTCAAGCTTCGCTTTCGTTTACTCCGTTGCTGAATCCGGTGTAAATGTCTTTGTCTTTGTATCAAATTTACCCATAACAGGATCTCCTTTGTCGTGAAGTGTTCCCTCAACCTGTAATTCTCCGTCATTATCAGAGAAACTTGAAATTTCAGCAGCTACGGTAAACATACGTGCTTTGAATACTGTCCCAGTGGTATCTCCCTCTACTTTTTCATCCAGATCAACGCGAACAAATTCACGTTCTGCATCCGCTCCTGTTTTTCTCTCTTTACCAATGCTGACCAGATCTTTAATGACCTTTTCGCTTGGAATCTGATCGGCTGTAAATCCGTGCTCACCTTCATAGCTTGTAATGCTTGATGTGGATGATTTATCATTGATATATTTTTTACTCGTTGTCTGTGCTCCTGGATCTTCATTTAACTCTGTAAAACCAGTTCCCATAAGTTCGAAGTTCTCTCCTACTTTTAAGTAAGAAGCTTCCTGATAACGCTGTTTTACTGTTTTGCTTGCTGTTTCTGCCATTTTATATTCCTCCTAATTTCTGATAATAAATTAACTGGCACTGAATCTGGTACTGTGCTTTTGATGCATCTGCATTAAACACGTAGCCATTTGTCAGTGCCTGTATTTTAATTGCTCTTTTTCCTTTATCCATTTCCGGAAGATCATTATTGATCGTACATCGTTCCAACCAGTCTGAGAAATCTTCGTAAAACTCCGCCACATCGATATTCTCTGCAACGTCTGCCCCGAAGTACTCTCTACTTGCCAGGACAAAATTAAAACGGCGTTCTGTGTCACCGTTAATATACCGTTTTTTAATTGGCTGAGACGTTACAGATGCTTCAATCGCATAACTTTTTGTATCTTCCGGAAGATGTTCCACGCCAACCAGATCATCAAAAGTAGATAAACCTGGATAGTCCTGGATAAATGCTCTCACACTTGCGATTACACTCATTCTGCTTTCCCTCCAATAAACTTCGCAACAGATTCTGTAATCTGATCACCATTATTCGCCCAACACCTCTTATCCCATTCTTTGCCACGGAATCCACTGCCTTTGTTCTCCCAGTATTGTCTCTGTGCATATGGTTGCACATAAACAATAGAATCTTGATTCTCTATTGCAGTATTTTTTAGGACCCCATGATCAAACGGAACATACGGATCCATTTTGTCCCGGAACTCTCCGACAAAAAATCTTTGTGCCGGCCCATTTTTCTCCAATCCTTTCAACTTAAGAATCTGTTCTGGCGAAAAATCTATCTTTACTTGTGTTGCCATCTAAGCACCTCCGATTCTCCAATGTGGTAAACTGCCTCTTCGGTTATCTGAAAACGACAATACCTTTCCTGTGTACTGCTGCTTTAAAAATTCTGATTCTTTCTCAAAATCATCCAACAATCCTTTTCCAAATAGATCTCCGTTATTGATCGTCCAGTACTTTGTTGCTTCTTCTGCAGATAATCCCCGATACTTGTCTGCATCGATGTATTCTTTCCCTTCTGTATCTGCGGATGATGGAATACGGATCTGATACAAATCGGCAGAACTAAGTCCCTGATCGGTAACAGTTGTCTGCTGCTTTGTGTAAAAATTAACACCTTTGATCTGAGTCTTTAAATAGATCTTTCGTGCTGTCTTTTTATCAACTCCGTGACTGTTATAGATCGTGAGGTCTGCATTTGTCATCATATGGCCCACACCCCCTGTACAAGAGTCCTGTATGTGCAAGATAAGGATATGCCGCTTTCTTACAACGGTGCTCCACAGTGCCTGTTGTTTTGCTCTGACTCGTCACAAAACTTACACTGTATCCATCGTTGTTCTCACTTGCGATCTCCCTTCCTACATCATCTTTTCTCATTCTGTCCTGATACATTACATCTGCCACTGCGCATGTGGCCAGACTCACTTCCTCTGGAATTTCTGTCATATCATCGACTCTGGAAAATGTAAGAAACTTCACAAAGATACTCGCCTTTAAGACCATACTAGGGAAAACTTTCTCCGGTATGATCTCGCCATGAAATGTATTTTCATAAAAATCCCTGTCTGCATATTCCACCATACCGGATCACCGCCTACCCTCTGGAAATGATTCTTGCGATTGGAATTGCTTTGTGATCGATCACTTTCTTATCGGAATTTGTTTTTCCGTTATCAACCAGTGTCCAGTTAGATCCATCAGCAAGTTCTGTATCTGTTGGGGATTTTGCAGCCATAGATTTTCTAGTAAATGAAATGCCGTATGGTGCAAATACTTTTCTCTGTCTCATATACAGAGTATCTTCTCCACCATGTGTTTTTGGGTCACGATACATTTCATATGGTACTTTGGCACCAATGTCTTCATAATCAAAAGCTCCGTCACCTAGCACATAGGTTGTATATTTTGTGTAAGCTTCCTGTGCTGCAACATAACCAGACTCTCCTTTTGTTCCACTTTCTTCTACTGCAGCAACTTCTTCTGTTGGCATAGAATCATCGATCAGAACTAAGCGGCCATTCCATGTTGCAAGAGTTAAGTCTCTTTCAACTCCATTTGCATCTGTCTGTGTCATATATTTTAACAGTTTCAGATTTTCAAGATTCGTTGCCACCGCGCTGTGCATGATCGCGATCGTAAACTTAGACTTATTGTCTCCTGCTGCCTTCTGTAAAGCTGTATTTAATGTATCAGCCTGGACAACATTCTTTACATTTCCATCTTTGTCGGTTGCTGTTACTGCTGTGATATCAGATGTATGTGTATCAACAAAGACTTTGTTTTCTTTTCCGGTCATTGCAAAGACACCTTCCAGGATCTTTACTAATGTTGTCTGATCCAGATCAGCTTTGTAATCGTTAACCTGTGCTGCAACATTGTCCATAAAGCTTACGCCACCTGTAACATCTTCTGAAAAGTCTCGTTCTGTCCACCCTTTCATACGACCAACTACAACAACACCTCTCTCAAATGTATCTGTGTTTTCAGACTTAAGATCTGTCTCACCATCATAGTTCTGTGCTACTCCACCGATCAGACCATGCATTGGAAGTACTGCATATACTGTTCCTGTCTGTGAACTGAACGTGTTTTTGATATCCTGATTACCTTTTAAGGCTCTGGACTTGATCAGCTCGTTCCTTTTTAAATTTGGAATCCTCTCTGTGTAGGCACCGAATGCCTGAGGATTGAATGATTTAGAATCAAATTTTTCTCCTGCCATTTCTTACTCCTTTATTTAAATCTCTGCTCCGGGATTCTGTTCCATATAGTCACAAAGTTCCGAATATGTCATTTCACTTGGTTTCTTTCCACCAATGCCACCGGAACCACCATTTGTTCCTTTAACGATCGTTGGTGCAGGTTCATCGCTTTCAAACAAAAAGCCGTTTTCTTCCTTGATCTGTGACAGCTGTTCGTCTAAACCAATGATCTTTCCATCGTTTAGTTTCAGTCCGTCCATGTTAAGAAGTGCTTTAACTGCTTTGTTGTTTCTGGCTTTCGCTCCTGTCAATGCTGTAGTTAATGCATAATCAAATTTCATTTCTGAAATCTGAGCATCTGCATCACTCTTTGCTTTCTCAGCTTTCGTTTTCCAGTCATCTGCTGCCTGCTTGATGCCGTCAATGTCCATGTCTTTAAACTTCTGAATCTCTGCATTTGCATCGTTTACCTGAGTTTCAAGACTTTCTGCTTTTAGCTTATAGCTGTCTCGCTCCTGAGTGATCTTCTCTGCTTTTTTCTGTTCTACAGCGATATCCTTTCCGTTTTCAGCCATGATCTTATCAATCACTTCCTGGGAAAGATTTAAACCTTTTAAAAAATCTGTTTTCATGTTACTATGCTCCTTTCGTATTAGGTTGTTTTAGGCGTGTAACCGACCGCCACGAACCGACTGTTTAAGGTCTGATCAGCTGACCAATGTTATTTCTTTGCATAAAAATAACACTCAGATCTCTCTGCGTGTCCTCTGCAGCTTAACCCTGCTGCCGGGAGATATTTGGATCACCATCCCTTCTATTCTGCTGACTTCATGTTTCTTTGCTCCCTTCTTAAAAATTCGTATAAAAATACCACCTGACATTGATCAGATGGCGTTTAATCTAAATTAAGTTTTTCTTTACATGCATCACAATAAAATGATTTTGTTGTTTTTGGATTTCCAACTGGTACTAACTTTCCTTTTTTGCATAATGGACAAGTTGCTTCTTGCCCTTGTCTTACTTTTTTAATTGCTTCATCAACTTCATCCCAAAATCTCATATATAATCACCTCCACGGTAATTCTGGATACAATTCTTTTATTTCTTTAATTATACTTCTTAATTCATTTGCAGTCAATGTATTACGGCGATACTTATGTTTTAACTCCTGAGCTCTGCAAACGCATTCTGACCACTGTGATCCACCAATATCATATCGATGATGTGTTATTTCATGAATCAATGTTTCAGCGGTTTTTTCAATTGTTTTTGTGTCTGATGCATAAATACGAATATTATCTTTCCATTGCTTTCCGTATAACTTATCTGGATTATCAACATGATATGCTAATTCTATATTAATTTCTGGATGATCAACAATATATTTCATTGTCTCTTTTCCAATGTCGGACTTATTTAAATTTCTCTGAACACTCCAATGATTGATCAGATCCTTTTGTCCTAAATTAAAATCAGTTAATCGTTCTGTAAATTTAGATTCATTGACTTTTGTTTTTCTGTTACTCCATACAGCTTTCTGTGCAACACTACGACCAAATCCAACGATATCTCCTGCTTTGTTCTTCACCGCATGGATCTGAACTCTGGCAGACTCATATCGCCTTCCTGTTTCTTTGCAGAAAGCTTTCAATACTGCTTCCTGTTTCTTTAATCTTACAGATTCTTCATTAAACCGATTCTGTAAAGTATTTTTTAAGGTATCATCTTTCACCTCACTGATCGCTGAATTATATCCAGTAAGTTTCCTCTTTGTTTCTCTGATCTGTCGTTCATGATCTCTCTGCATCTGACTCACTTCATACTCTGTAAATTGCTTTCCGTTGTATTCTACATTCTTTGCAGAATAATCATCCAACATCTCTTGCGTATATGCTGGTGTCGATATTCCTGGGAAGAATGCATGGAAGTTATGGCGGCAATTCCAACCACATAAACCTGGCCCTGTTCCATATCCTGTCGCTTCATAGAAGTTTTCATACTTCGGATCAGTCCCAGATAAACAAAAGACCTTCCCTTGCCATACGGCATGTTCTGGTCTTGCTCCTTCATGTGCAGTTGTTTCAACATAATCACAATTCTGATCTTTTGCATACTGCAGATTCATTTCTGCTGCAGTCTGGTTTACTCCGGTAAGTACAGCTCTTCTTACCGCGACATCTAATTTATCGACATGCTGTGACGGATATAAGACTTCTGTTCCTTGCACTGCTGCCTCTTTGATTGCATCCGCAATCGCTTTATCATAACTGAATGCTCCAGAACTAACTTTCATCTGCGCTCTATTACAAGCTTGTATGTAAGCTGACTGTGATCTTACTGCGGTTGTCATCGTGAGATTATCAAGTTCCTGGCATGTTTTTCTGATATTTGCTTGCAAGATTCTCTGCATTCCATTGGACTGATTTAACTTAATATCTTCTTTGCCTGCCTGTTTGTAATATACAGCCTCGTTCTTTAAGTTCCTAACACCTGCTTCTTCATACATTCTCTGAACTTCATGCTTTTGATATCCAGATACCTGACTTACTCGCTTGATCGTATCTTTATAAACAAGACCTGCATTCTGTAAAACTTCAGCCTGATGTTTTGTTGACTCTGATACATTTCTCATCTTTACGATTCTTTTTGCCATATCAGATATGATCGCTATTGTCAGAGTGTCAATGATGCCAAGTAACTGATCGGAGAACTTTTCCAAATACTTCGGATCAAGCATCTGTGATCACCTACTCTTCCTGAATATTAAAGCGGTCATCCTGTGCTGGCATCATTTTCAATGCTTCTTCCTCAGATACGCCATACTTGGCCGCAATGTATATTTCTTTTCGGATCAGTCCTGCAGTTGCATCCTGCTGCATACTCTGCAGTTCCTGTTCTTTGTCGATCACGATCGAATCGTCCCAGTCAAAACTGATCTCGTACTTCTTGCCACCATTTAGATTAGCAAGCTGTGCGATCACATCCATTGCATAGACTAATTGTTCTAATGCTTTTTGCAGCGCTTTCTGGATATCAGATACTGTGCTGTATGATCGCTGTTTACTCGCTTTAATTTCTTCTGCAGTCTTATCGACTGTGTTTGGATCACTTAATGTTCCATAGGCGAGACCTACGTTAAACTCAATCCTGCGAAGAATTGTATTGAATCCATTGATAAGACTTTCGTCACGGATTGGCGGTGCAAACACTTTATACTGGTCGTGATCTTCGTCAAAATCCATCATCCTAAAGAGTCTTTCTTTTCCTTTTGGAAGATCAAATTCTCCGTTTTCTTTACGTTTAAATAACCCAATGTCTGCATCGATTGCTAATTCAGACCCTTCATATTCCCATAAGATTCTCGTCCATTGATAATCAGCTTCTTTGATATCATCGATTGCTCTGGAATATACAGATACTCCCAACGGAGATGAATCATCGACATTATTTGCATTTGGTATCTTGAAGTATGCGAATAACGGCTTTTTCACGTTTAAGATCGTGACAGCTTCTTCCAGATTTGTCCACTCTGGTATAACTCTAAGCGATACTTCTTTTCCTAATACCTCAACATTATCAAGATCCTGTCTTACAAAAGCCTTATTCATAATGTGATATGTAGTGTTCTCATCATGCTGATGGTATTCCAATCTTGTATATACCTGTTTCCCGATCGTTACAGTTTCCATAAAGACCGCTGCGATAACTTCCCCTCTGGAATTAAATTTCGTTGGGAAGAAATGATCGGCTTGAACCATGTCAACCTCTATGTGTCCATCTGATACATAAGGCTTCATTGCAAGTCCACCTTTTGCACAGGCATACTCCGTATACGTTCGTATGTTATCAGTCACAGTTTGGTATTCATCGTTAAGAAACTTATTTCCTGTGATCTCTGTTTTTAATTCCAGTGTGACAAGTCTTGCAAATTCTCCGGCAATAGCTGCAGGTAATCCACAAAGCTTCAGCTCTTTTCTTTTCCAAGGCGGTTGATTTTTATACATCTTCGACCAGAGATCAATTTCTCTTGCCATCTTGTCCGATACGGCAACATCAACTCCGATCGCGTCCCTGATATTTTCTTTTCCAAGCATTTTTCTTATCACCTGCCTTATTCGCTCAATAATTTCTTTTATCATTTAATCAACTCCATTTTCGTTCACGTCTTATGATCGTGTAAGCAAAATATCTCACTGCATCCATGCAATGATCATGCTGCTTAATCGGTTTATCTTCTCCACGTTCCAATGCCTTGTCATCCCAGATATAAGAACCGAACTCTTTGATTGTTTCTTTACAACATTCAGAGAACAGTAATACACCTAGATTTAACAGATTTCCAACAAATCGAATACCATCAAGTACATCATTCTTTGCTTTCTTAACCTTAAATCCTCGTTTCTTAAGCTCTGCGATAAAGGATGCTGCTGCCGGATCGACAATGATCGATTCAACATTGATTCCTTCCAGGAACTCTTCCATGTCATCTGCATACTCTCCGTCTGTCTTCTGCGTAGTCTCATCTCGGCCAGAATAGTAATATTCCTTTGTAGCAACCCACTGTCCCTTGTGATTCTTTTCCCACAGAAGATATACTGTCGCATTCTGTGTACCATAATCGACACTGACGTATTTACTGCCTACTACTGATTGCTGGTCTTTTACAACATGCTTTTCTGTATTGAACATATCGTAAATAATTCCCTCGGCTACGGCCCACAGACCCAGGATATAGCGCTTGTAAAACACTCCGGTATACATTGCCCGATATCTTGCTTTAATTCGCTCAGATAAGCTCAGGTTGTCGTCCATTGTGAAATGTAGATAGACAAGTTTCTTTTCATCTGCACGATCAATCCAATTAGTCTTAAACCAATGATAAGGTCCATCTGGATTACAGTTAAACCAATATTTTGATCCATCAACAGAACAACGTCCTGTAGCCTGGTTAACAAAAGATTCAGGCATCAATGCAACTTCATCAAAAAAGACTCCTGCAAGTGTGATACCCTGTATCAAATCCTGGGATCGCTCATCCTTACCGCCAAAGATGTAAAAATAATTTTCTTTGCCACCTCTCCGGATAACAACTAAGTTATCAGCTCTGTGATCTTCAACGTGGTATCCCCGACTCTTAAGCATAAGCTTTAACCAAAAGAGTACGTTTCTCCGGAAAGAACCAATCGTCTTACCGCACATACCGAAGTTCTGGCCATTGAACGTTTCCATTGCCCACATTGCAAAGGATAAACACATAGAAACTGTTTTCCCCGATCGAATAGCTCCATCTGCTATGATTCCATCTTGATCATGCACTGGCGAATTTGGTAGCCACCAGGTAAGTATCTTTTTCTGCTTCTTAGAGAACGGCCGAAACTTAAAGACAGCTTTCTTTATTCTTCCCATACATCTGCCACCTCACCTTTTAAGGCTTCGATGAATCCATCGTCTTCTGTCTCTTCTTCGGATGTTCCGGACATGATCGCTGTCTTAGCTCTGATCTGCTCAATCTTAGCTTTCTGTTCAGCTGTAGCAATGTCCATATGGTCTGCAAGCCATTGCAAAGCTTTCATCTTATCAACCAGCTTAATACTTGCTCCGTCTTTTCCTTGCTTCACTTCCGTGATCAGCGTTCCATCAACATCTTCAGATTGTTTGAATTTCACAGTATTGACTTCTTTTTCGAGAACTTCTTTTTCTCCAGTTTCTTTGTTTTCTACCATTACTGGACCAAAAGCACCCATAACTTGAATATTTTCTCGCCCAAACGATACATAATCTGTTACATCCGCAAATGCAATGTCCATAAACTTTTGAAAGATATCTTCCTGCTTTAGCATCTCTCTATTCATGTGATTCTGCTTTAGCTGTTCAATCTCTTTTCTGATCACTGGATTCTTCATAAGCCTGCTTCCTAATACGGCAGCAGATGCATAAGTACATCCTGGATAAGCTTTCATGTAAGCTTTCGTATAATTAAACATCCTAGACTGATACAAACAAAAAAGCTGTTGCTGATCAGTAAGTTCATCGTTAATCACAACCTGACTTACATCCTCTGCAACGGCTTCTTTTTTGTGTGCACCCTTTTTATTTTGTGTGCACCCCTTTTGGATGCATCCTGTCTTTTTGTTCCTCGACCATGCGTATCGTTTCTTCCACGATTTCACAGTGTTCATCGAGACTCCATACTTGGCAGCAATGTCTTTATACTTCATTCCGGCTACGTAATCAGACTCTGCCAATATGTAGTTTTTTTCTTCATTCAAACATTACCACCCTCTTTCTTTTTAATAGTTGATACTATCATAATACCACACTAAAACGTATGTGAGTCCCTCTTTTTTTTTAATTCTAAACGTAAAAAGTACCCAATGCTATTAATATTTGGCCTCGGGTACTTTATTTCACTAGTTTATTTTTAGATTATTTTTCACAAGTTCTTCTGTTGCACAATTGAAATCGTTTTGAAATGTTTTAAAAATCTCATCATCATATTTTTTATGTAAAGATTCTAACTGTTCTAATTCTGTATCAATAGATTCATTTGCTTGAATTTTTTTTATGCAAATTATTTATCTCTTTTTCTAACCAACCTGTTCTTTCAGTAATCTTCAAACATAAATCGTCATATTTTTTATTTCCACAATAATAACAATCTTCTTCCTTTACACTCATTGTTAGCATAAGTTCGTTATTAGTTCTTACAGCTTTTCCTCTTGCTAAATTATACTCTTTGTAGCATTCTTCTGTTTGCTGCTCTAGATATTCCTTTGCTCTGATCAACTCGTCTATAACATCATTGGTATAACTGCTCGAAAGCTTTATTATTTTATCACAGTGATCCATTTTTTCCTGACGTTGCTGTATCCTCTTATTCTCGATAAATGTTTGCTCTAAATCTTTTTTATTGCTTTCTAAAGTTTTAAACAAAACAAATAGTGTGATCATGCCGCTTACAATTGATCCTAGATATGATCCCCAGAATCCTATCCAACTATCTCCTCCAACAAAATTTTTAAAAACTGGACTTGAAATCATACACCCAAGAACAAATGGTATAACTCCCATAACAATTATAACTAACAAAACAATGCTTCCTTTTTTCAGTTTGTCCATAGACCCTCCTTATATTTTTTATTTATTATATCACAAAGTTCCCATATATTCTAGTAGTTATAGAACAAAAGAGCATCGTATCTCTACGATGCTCAAAAAAAATTTGTACGGGCGATTGATTGGACTCTATCTAATTTCCTCAAGTATAACTATAACACACTTTTTTGTTTAATTTGTTTAATCTTTTAGATTTTCACTGATTATCTGAGAAATTCTGCCTTTGGAATAGCCTAGCTGATCCCCGACTTCCTGTTGTGTATTGCCATTCAAATAAATAAGTTCAAAAATCTGTCTTGTATTGCTATCAGGAATCTGACTGATAAACTCTTCAATCTCTGTCAGAAGTTTGTCCACCTGTTCTCGTCTCCGCTCATTAATCCTCATTTGTCGATCGATCATATCTGCCTGCTTGGGCTCGTCCATTATAATTCTCATGTGCGTTTCGATATAGGGAAACGTATCCATAGATCCTTTTACTTTCCCAATGACTGCCGGAATCCTTTCTGCTCTCTCATTCAGTTTCTCCATTTTGTCTTCCAGCATCTTCTGCTCCCTCTTCAGAGATCGATACTGCCTTAGCTTTTTCTTATCCATGTCTTACCTCCTGTCACCTGTGTTGCATCAGCACCCTAAATGTCTCCCCAATGTTTCACGCAATGTCTATGTACGAAACAATCTGTCTTTCTCTTTGTTCTGGACCACTCTGTCTCATCATCCTCTGGGTCCATCACTTCACCGCAGACCACGCAGCAGGGACGCGCCCCACCGTGTTTCTCTCTGGTCTTTTTGTATGCATTCATTGCTGTCCTGCTATTTTTAATCATTGTCTTTCTCTCCCTCTGTGTCATAGATCTCACAAGAGATCACTTTATTGCCAACTCCATTATCCACAACTTCGAAATCAACATCGTATCCGACCTCAGCCAGATGATCGATGATCCCAAAGTCACTGCCATTATCCTGCGAATGAATATAGACCTTCGCAAGCTTCTGTCTGATCTTTGTCATAATTAATTCACTCCTTAACTTTCCTTAACACTCTTGATCCTTGCCTTTAAGGCATCCAGGAACGAATCCTGTGTAACTTCTTTTGCTTCCAGCGCATCCATGACGTTCTCATCATATCCGCCGGCAGTGACTAGATGATGGATCACAACATTCTCTTTCTGTCCCTGCCGGTATAGTCTGGCATTTGCTTGCTGGTATAGCTCTAATGACCAGTTAAGCCCAAACCAGACAATGATATGTCCACCTGCCTGAAGGTTTAATCCATATGCTGCACTTGCCGGATGTGCAAGTAGGATATCCATCTGCCCATTGTTCCAGGCTGTGATGCTGTCCGGATTCTTTAACTCCCCGATCCGAAGCTTGCTCTTTTTCAAAGCCTTCTGGATCCGTGCCTTGTCATGCTTAAAGTTATAAAACACTAAAATTCCTTTTCCTGCATTCGCATCGATGATCTCTTTTAAGGCTTCGATCTTCTCGTCATGCACCTCATGGTATATACCGTCTGCATCATAGACAGCTCCGTTGCAAAGCTGCAAAAGTTTATTGCTTAAAGCTGCTGCACTTGTAACGTCAATAGTCTCTCCATCGATATCCGCAATCATCGTCTTCTCCAGTTCTTCATACTGCCTCTTTGCTTTATCTGGAAGTTTGATATGACGGACATTATCGATCCGTTCTGGTAATTCCAGATAATCCTCTGCTTTCATGGAGATACAGATATCTTTGATCCGTTCATTGATCTCTTCGTCTGCCCATGTCCTCGGGTTGTACTCGTAGATCACATTTCCGTTTCTTGCTCCTGGTGTGAAGTAATTATCACGGTATCCGGTTAAAGTCTTTCCTAGTCGTTTTCCTTCATCCAGAAGATAGATCTGTGCCCACAGGTCTTCCAGTCCGTTCGGAGTCGGTGTTCCTGTAAGCCCTACGATCCGGTGGATGTGACTCCTGACACTTTTTAATTTTCGGAATCGTTTTGCTTTGTTGGACTTAAAGCTCGACAACTCATCGATGATCACCATGTCAAACGGCCAGTCATTTTTGTAATAATCAACCAGCCATGAGACATTATCTCTCGATAACACCCAGATATCGCCGGGTGTGTTGATCGCTCTGATCCGCTGTTTGATACTTCCAAGAACCGGGATCACCCGAAGCATCTTTAAGTGATCCCATTTCTGTGATTCCCTTGTCCATGTATCTTCTGCCACCTTCTTCGGTGCGATGACAAGAACTTTTCTGACTGCAAACCGATTAAACCTCAGATCATTGACTGCTGTCAGTGTGATCACTGTCTTTCCAAGACCCATGTCAAGAAACAATCCTAAGACCGGATCCGTGATCATGCGGTTAATACAGTATCGCTGATAATTGTGTGGTACGAATTTCATATCATGCCTCTCTGTTCTAACTCTGTAATCTTGTCCGGGGCCTTGCCGGGATTCCATGCTTCGATCTCCCAGATTACTCGGTCAATGTCTTTTTTATTATCAAGAACAGTTGCATAACATCCTGTCGCCAAGATCTTACGGATCTGAACTTTCTGAAGCGGTGTTGTTTTTTCTCCTGGCCGCTTCAATTCTACGAATCCAGATTTTCCGCCTTGAAGGATTACAACTCTGTCTGGTACTCCAGCATTGCCCGGGGATACAAACTTATACGCCATACCACCGACGTTTTTTACTTCATCCCTAAACTTAGATTCTATACTGCTTTCTCTCATATCATTCTCCTTTGCTTGTAATCAATGTTACATTGTCCCCCTATATATACGCGTGTATAGGCGTACATGGGGTACTACTATACCATTACCCTTTATATTTTATTTATATATAATTTAATGTTTACAATGTTTATATAGGCATTAGATATAGGATTTAAGCCATTTTTCTTGTAATCAATGCTCTGTTTACTGAATGTTTCTGTTGTTTACGTTTCCAAATATTGTATGTTTACTTTTTAATCTGTCAACACTCTGTTTACACGCGTATATCCTCTCTGTGTCCCATATGGACCGAACCTTACAGACGATATGCGTTGCCACCCATCGATGCAATTTAGAATGCCGTTAATCTCTATCGTATCCTGTCTTCGCATCTGTTTGAGATCGCCGCCGAAGCACTCACACCAGACCTCAGCCGCACATATTCGATCACGTTCAACCATACTGCTCTCATCCTTTACTTGAAATTCACTGTTGAAAAATGACCTTCTCTGTGCCTGACTCTTTTCCTTCCAATCTGTTGGAATCTTCTTCTCTAGGAACTCTCTGATCACACCTTCTTTTGGAGATGCTTCTCTGTAAGTTTCCTGCTTCTCTTGTGCCACTCTGGCAACATCTCCAGACATATACAGCGGCTCTCCTAACATCCATCTTGCAGCCGCTTCTGCCCATACCTGATCGACTTCTGCCGGCAGTTCCTGAAAGATGTTCTTCTTTGGTTTCTGTTTTCCGAGTCCAACTGGCCAGAATCTACGATTTCCTGTTCTATCCTTTAAGAACTCTTTATCGTTCGTAGTTCCTACGATGATACAGTTTCGTGGAAAATTCGCTGTCCTGCGTCCATACGGCATACGATAAACATCTTCTTTCTTACTTAAGAACTGTTTGACTGCATTCATCTCTGATCTGTTAAATCCAGTTAACTCTCCAGCTTCAATGATCCAGTAGCCCTGCACCATCTCTGCTGCATCTTTCCCTTCAAAGGTACTCATTGAATCGGAATACCAGTCTTTGCCCAACATTGAAAAGAACGTACTCTTTCCAACACCCTGTGCTCCCGACAGGATCAGCATATAATCAAATTTACATCCTGGATGCATGGCTCTGGCAACCGCAGCGCACAAAGTCTTTCTTGTTGCTGCACGTACATATTCAGAGTCCTCTGCACCAAAATAATCAATCAGCAGTGTATCTAATCGTCTGACCCCATCCCAGTTAAGGCTTGTAAGATACTCACGGATCTTATGTCTTTTATGTCGGTTTGCATAGATCGCCATGCCGTCTAATATCTTCTTTTCTCCTGTGATCCCGTAAGTCTTCTCCATGTAATGTCTTAATCCGGCATCATCTTCATCGGTCCATGCGCGATCCTTATAAGGAAACTCCGGATGAAATTCCCACGGCATCGGTCTACAGACAGTTGCTCTGTTCGCAAATTCATCATGATATAATCGGTCCTTTAAGTTTGGATCGTTCTCCAGAATGATCAGCACGTTATCGATCGTCTTATTCGGCATTCCTGTCTGTGAACTGCAGCTTAACTTTTCCATCCAGTCAAGATCTTCTTTTGATATATCCCGTGAAAATTCGGACTGTGCACGTTCATATCGTTCTGCAGTAATGACTTTTGCAACATTTGGCTGTTCCATCGCAAACTCACACATTGCAGAAAAAGATGGAAGCCTTGTGATCGGCGTTCCTTCCTTTGATCCATAATCAAGTTCATAAAACTTATGGATCCGGACCAGATCAAATGCATTGCATAATCTTCCACCTGCAGGATCTGTGGCATGATGGCTGTATAAGAATAATCCATCCTCATATAACACGGCTCCGCCAACTGTCGAACCCTCTGTATAGGTATAGCGGCCCGGATGCATATCACATGGCTCATAGATACCACCTAAGAACGCATCCATTGCCTGCTCTACTGTATAGGTCTTACAGAATGCACCGACGATTCCTTTCTTTTCTAATGGATTCCCCTGTTTTTTGATACTGCGGTCACGGAGCTTTACCGCTCCTGGCACTTCCGGCCACTGTGTGATATCTCTCCAGTTATCATATGTTGCAAGCATTCCGTCTTTACTTAAAAACGGCTTGTCTGCATAGCAGAATCGATACTGACTGTCCTTACTGCAGCTTGGCCAGTACATCAATCGGACTGTTTCGAAAGTTGTCGGGTCAAAGATGCCCATTCCGATATACTCCGCGGCACGTCTCGCGATCGGCTCATATTCATCCGGAGAAGCCGGCTGATCCAACGGCAGAATGATTCGAAGTCGCGGTGCTGCTTCTTCATGCCTCCTGGTACTGTAGACCACATAAGAACAACCAAGGTTTTCTAAGATGCCAATCACCTCATCAGTTCCACCCGGCTTTATATGATCGGCATCTAATGTAATCAGATAGCGATAACCGGCATTTTCATTTCTTCGCTGTTCTCCGGAAAGTTCGCCACCGACAAAACCGCCGACGTCCTTGATCTCATCCTGCTTTGCTTTGCGGTAACCCATATACTCTGCCAGAGTTTCTTCTGTCCTGATCGGATGTTCAAGCTTCTCTACAAAATCAGACCAGTACATCTCCTGTTTCAGCCAGGTCTTTGATCTTCGGCTGCTTCCCGTTGATATTTTAATTTTTAAGTCATTCTGAAACATGCCGTTCCTCCTACTCTTTCTTATAGAAATCTCCTGTAAATCCATCTGCGTTTAATGGCAGCCCTGCTGCCCACTCCGGAGCCCTGCACATCAGATCGATGGCTTTCTCCAGTGTCAGATCAGAACCTTTTGGCACTTCTGCTATGATCTCATCGTGGATATGAAAGTTGATGAGATAACCACCGAATAACATATTTCGGATCGCATTCGCCAGCAGATCTCTTGCCACTGCCTGTACAATATTCTCGACTAGTTTCCCACCGTACGTTTCAAGTCTCTGCCATTTCTTCGTTCCATCGATGCCCATGTATGTGATACTCTTATTTCCCCATGCATTCTCTCCGATTTGCGGGTCTGGATAAAATAAGCATCGTCCGGAAGGAAGTTTGATCATAAAATAATCTGCATCTCTCATAAACGTGATCCCATGCTGGATCTGGTTTGTTGTTCCGAGTGTTACCGTCTCGATTGCACAATTCTCTACCGTATACCAGAAATCCTGAATCCGTTTGTTCGCTGTCCTCCATCGGTGTACGATATCCGGAAGTTCTTCTTCCGTAAGTCCCATCCTTAATGCTCCCATCTGGATCAATGCTCCGGTACCACCTTGGTACCCGAGAGCTAATTCTGCGACCTTTCCTTTTGCCCTGAGTGCATATTCCGGATTTCCTTTTTTGATCTTCTTGATCGGTACGTTAAACATACTGGATGCCGAAGCCTCGTAAATCTTGCCGTGGGTACGGAAGACTTCCAGTCTCCAATCCTCTCCGGCTAACCAGCTGATCACTCTCGCTTCGATCGCTGAAAAATCCGCAACCACAAACTCATATCCTTCTCTCGGAACAAATGCCGTCCGGATCAGCTGTGAGATCGTATCTGGCAAGCTGCCATAAGTCAGTTCCAGCATCGCTGCATTTTCCTGTTTTACCAGGTTCCTTGCCAGTGGCAACTCCGGGATATAGTTTCTCGGAAGGTTCTGAACCTGTACCAGACGTCCTGCCCATCTTCCTGTCCTGTTTGCACCATAAAACTGTAATAATCCACGGACTCTTCCATCCTTGCAGACCGCGTTTTCCATAGCTGTGTATTTCTTCACGGAACTCTTGGCCATCTCTTTACGTTTCTTCAGAACATAATAAACTGCAGGGTTTGCTTTTATCTGTGGGGCTTCTAACAGTTCGTTCACTGCTTCTTTCCCTAACTTATCAATATCTTTCCCGAGTTAATCAGATAACCACTGTTTTAACTGGGCAACACTGTTCGGATTATCGATTCCAGAAACACGCCGGATATCATCTCCAAGCTTTAATGCTGCCTGATCACTTAATTCCAATGCCCCATTAATCAGTGCAAGGTCCACCTGAGTCCCCTGTTGATTAATAGTCTGGTCATAATGCCAGTTAGTCCATTCCTGCGTTGGAACCGGATAATCCTTTAGATGATCCTCGATCGCACGTTCCACTTCCACATCTTGTTTGCAGTATTCTTTAAACAGGTTCCATTTCTCTATATCATGTTCAGGAAAGTTTCTTGTGCGTCCGCCGTTTCTCTTTGTAGGCTTGCATGGTACACAAAAATAACGGATCAGTGCTTTTCCAACTGCCATCTTTTGCTTCTCCTGTGGAAATCCCATTGCTTTCCCAACTCCTGCAAGGGATGCCGGATACCCACAGTAAAGAGAATGGATCATCGTACACTGCCACTGATCCGGCCAGATCTCATAGAACTGACTTAATGCATTAATCTCAAAGTTTGCGTTATGAGCCATCTTGATCGTTGCCGGTGCTTTCAGATCATTGATCACGTTTTCTGGAAGTTTCTCCCCCTGTGCAAGATCTATGATCTCAACAGGTCCGTCATCGTAAGCGTAAGCAAACAGCAGAATCTGAAAGTCCGGAGACTGCACGTACTTGTACAGCCCGGACTTTGCAATGTCTACACTACTATAAGTCTCGATATCGATATGCAGGATGTTCTTGCGCGGGATCATAATCCCATAACTCCGCTGCCATTGATCGGAGCCCCCGTGATCGGATTAATTCCAGTGACAGGATTCACACTCTGCTGTGTAGCTGCAGCCTGTGTGTTCATCTGCGGAACTGCTGCGTTCTGGACATTTGCCTGTGGCATTGGTCCAAAGTCTTCCGCTGCTGTTGTTCTTCCTGTTAATGGATCTCCTTCTCTGGTTTTCTGGACATTGTTCAGTCCGCATCCAACACCTCTGTTTCCATTTGTGTTATATGGGAAAAAGTTTAAAGAAACTCTTCCATAGCATCCGGCATATACTTCTGCTGGATTTAAGATTGCCTGACAGTTTGCATCGACGACTTCTGGTCTCTGTTTACTGGATGCCGTCATAACCATATGTCCTTTACACTCTTCTCCAAATGGCTCTCCGTTCGGTCTTGCACCATCTCCATCATGCATCGGATTCTTCAACATTGCCGGCATCTGCCCGTTGAATTTTGTAGAGACACCTTCCTGTGCTGCAGCCTGCATTGCTGCTTGAATCGCATTGATCGTTACTGTGTCTGTCTTAGGGATCAGGATTGTTACAGAATATTTTTCTTCCTGTCCTGGATTGTTCGCATGTGGCTGAAATACGTGTGGAAATGAAAATCTTACTTCACCTGTTGTTACTTTTGTATTACTCATAGTTTTTTACTCCTTTTATTTAAAATCTTCTGCTGCTGTTGTTTTCGGGTTATAGACCGGACGTTTATCAGATTCCGGTGCAAGTGTTGGCTTCCCATTTGGCTTTTGGATGAACTCCCCGCAGATCGTCTGGAAGTCTTTCTTTCCGACCATCTTTTCAAGATCTGTCAGGGTAAGCTGTGCCCTTTCATACAGAGTTTCTTTCGGGAATCCATTCTGTTCCAGAACATCCGCCATCTTTTCATAATCCGTGATCATACGATTGCTTCTGCCTTCAACGATCTTCCATCCTGGGATCTCTCCGCCATCGATCAGTTTTGTCTGTGCATAGGACTTTAATTTTTTATGCCATGCAACCAACTGTTCTGCTTTTGCAAGGGCTTCTCCCACCTCTTCGTCTGAAAGCTCCGGTGGAAGTTTTGTTTCATAGGTTTCCAGAAGTTCCAGATTGTCATAAGCTCTCTGTCTGCAGTTTAAGACTTTGCAGAATCTGCAGTGTTCCCCGGAACGAAACTCTCCTTCTCCTTTGTAAGCTAATTCAGCTTTCGGTTTGACTACGACATTGCCCCATGTTGTCAGCTCTCTTTTATTCGTTTTCCATGTGGAAAAGTTATTGAGTCTTGGCTGTACGATATGAAAAAAAATGTCCTCGATCGGATATAAAAATCCGTAAGCCTTTAATGCTCCTAGTGCATATAATCCCATCTGAGGGTTTCCACCTGCATTTACTGGGACACCTTTTCCATATTTAAAATCGATCACATGCATAACTGACCCACAGATCAGGATGCAGTCTGCAGTACCAAATCCATCTGGCACGTACTCATCAAACTCAACCATTTTTTCCACTGCCATATATGGTTTTTCAGGAAGGCTATTACTGAGTGTTTCCACATAATCAACATACTGATCTGTGAATCCCTGCATCTCTTCCTGATACATCTCATTCTTTTTAATCTTGTTCATTCTTCTGGTATAAGTTCCAGTCTTTAAAGAATCTGCTGTCAGTTTTAACTCACAGATCTCATGTGCCAGAGTTCCTTCTTTGGTATAAGAGGTCTCTGTATCTGGAAGCTCATCACACAGTTTTGCGGAAGGAGTACAGTGGATCCACTGCACCGCTCCGCTTGCTGATAACAAAGCATGTTTTCTTTTCTTGGCCATCTTAGATCACCGCCCCAATCGCTTTGATCACAGATGCAAACTCCCCATACTTCTCCTGTGGCAGATCCATCAATGTCTGTGCGCCTAAAGATGCCAGCGTATTCTGTACATCCTGCATCTTTCCGGCATCGATCAGACCTGTTGCTGCGACTGCTAACTGTTCCATTGTATATGTAGGCGTAGCTGTGGCTGTTGGCACTGGATTAACTGGTGGTGCAGTTGGTGTGGCCTGCGTTGTTGGTACGGGCTGTACTGGTGGCGTGCTTGGTACAGTTGTAGCTGCTGGCGCAACTGTTTCCGTTGGTACGACTGTCTGCTGCACTACGGGTGCTACCTTTGCTGCATCCATTTGTGTTTCCTCTTTGCTGTTCCCTGCTGTATTTGCCAGTGCAAAAATGGCATTTGCCAGATTATCAAGCCCTGTTACGTTTACGGTGATCTCCATTGTTATGTCCTCCTAATTTTTCTTTGTTTAATAGATACCCGATCCCTAAGATCTGAAAGATCAGGTTTGTATCAAGATCCTGTCCAGCTTTATGCAACCGGACAAGAGTTTCAACCCTTTCATAAGATGCGGCTAATTCATCGTATACTTCACGACTGATCAGCAATCTATCTTCCTTCATCGTTTATATCCTTTCTACTTGTTTCTTAAACCCACACTCTGTCGTCATTCGCCACTGTACTGCTTTTGAAATCTCTTTATCTAAAGGATCTAATTCTTTGGACAATGCGTTCGCTAATACTCTCAGAGATGCTACGATATAAGGCAGTGTTCCTTCAGAAACAGGTGTTACACTATCTGATATTTTAAGAAGAATGTCTCTGCTTACTTCTCTCACAATATCGTTCACTTTATCGCCTTGGTCGGTTGCTGCGCATTTGTATGCTTCTTCTATTTTTTTTTCGCACTGTAATAAAAACTCTTTTGTCATTGTTCCTTCTCACTTTCTGTGCTATAATGCACTTGTGTTAAATTATTTATATCCGCACCTTCTGGAGTTGCCGCTTCAGGGGGTGCATTTTTCTTTCATCAAGCTCTTTCAGAATTTCTTTCTCATTCATCAAACCTCTTCGCTCCTTCCTCATAGATCAGCGCTGTAATCAAACACACTGCAGCTAATTCTTTAAAGATTCCACATACGATCAGCACTGCTGCTGTGCAGATCATTGCTTTTGTTTCGCTTTTCATCTCATGCTCCTTTCTCTGGTCTCCATAAGATTCCTGTGACTTCCCAGAACAGCTTTGGACTGATGTAATAGTTCGTCCTGCTCTTTCCAGTTTTTCTAAATGCGTATCCGATTGGAAGCCATCCAGCTTCAATGCCTGCCCTTATGAAGCAAGCATCTTTCCCCATCTTCTCTGCCGCATATGCTATTGGTACATTCCCTTCTGGAAACTGCTCTGGTGCATTTGCATATGCTGCCAAGATTCTTAGATCTTGTCTTCTACTCATGTCTTTCACCTACCTTTCTTCAGATGGCTTAATTCCCTGCCCGACGATTGAGTGCTATTTTTAATAATTAACCAATTTTATGGAGGAGTTTTGGGGTCGTATGCATCGGACAGAGGATTAAGCCATCTGTATTATTCTGTTGTCTTTCTTTCATATATCTCCTATACTTAATTCACAGGGCACTGGCATGTCTGAGTCTTAAGAGAGGAGTATTCTTAATGGAAAATTTGTTATTTAAACTTACCGAATATCAATATGAAATTCTAATGGCAATATTAGAACGCCCTGGACAAAATCCTGGTGATTTCTTTTTTGATTTTCCGTCTATTGATGGATATGTAGAAATGTTTTTGAAAGCAAAACTTGTATCCATAAACGAATCTGATGAGCTTTCTATCACTGAACTAGGACGTGCTCATTTGGCTGAATTTGAACTTCAACAAAAAATAGAAAAAGAACGAGAAGCACAGCATCAACAGCAAATAGATGCCATTACATCTATTGCAGAAACTGCCAAACAAAATGCAATATCTGCTGAATCAGATTCAAAACTTTCTAAAATTATTTCTATTCTTTCTTTGATTGTTGCAATAGCATCTGTCATAGTAGACATTGTTTAAAAATAATGATACTAAGACCCAATACGATCACAGCCATTCCCTGCAATATAACAACCCTTTGCAGGGATGCTATTCTTTGTGACTGATATTCCTGCTTTTCTTTTTGTTTAGCAAGTATAGAGTAAATCGCCCATCTTATTTCTTTTCCAGTTGTTCCATTCAAAATAGTTTTAAACTCATCTTTTTTGTTTTCATCATTTTTCTCATTAATGAAATCATCTACAAATCTTTGAATGTCTTTTTCCGATTCATCATCGTTATATGTTTTTTCTATACGTCCTCACCTCCTGATTATTTAGTTTTTAATTTCTATGGTAACTTTTGAAGTTACTTTAAATCAAAAAAAATTTCCATGGGATTTTCTATATGAAGTTCTTTGATCATAATTTCGATTTCATCACTTCCAAAAACACCTTTTGCCATCTTCTCATAAAATGTTTTAGGAGTGATTCCAATTAAATGAGCCACATTTGTCTGTGACAAACCTCTTTCAGATATAATTCCACGAAGTTTATCTGTTCTAATCACTTTCTCACCTCCGTAACTTTTTAAGTTACTTTAATTATATCACGAAAAAGTAACTTGTCAAGATATTTTTGATTGATTTTATAACATTTTTGTGATAATATTAAGTTACTAAGAAAGGAGATGATGTGTATGACAGTTGGTGAACGAATACAACTACTAAGAAAGAAAACTGGCATGAGTCAGATAGACTTTGCAACAAAAATAAATGTATCTAAGCAGACTTTGTATAAATATGAAAATAATCTTATTACTAATATACCGTCTGATAAAATTGAAGCTGTTGCAGATTTGTGTCATGTATCCCCTGCTTATTTGATGGGATGGGAGGAACCAGAACCTCAATCTTCTACCATACTAAATAAGAAAGACGAAAAAGACATTGCAAAACGATTAGAACAAACCCTTGATCAGTTAGAATCTGATCAGGATGGATTGATGTTCTCCGGAGAGCCGCTTGATGACCAGACAAGAGAATTATTAAAAGCAAGTCTCCAGAATAGTATAACCATCGCAAAAATAAATGCTAAGCAAAAGTTCACACCAAAGAAATACAGAAAATAAAGGAAGTGATTCATTGGATATTCGTAAAAAAACAAACACATTAAAGAAAAAATATGGTACGAATAATCCTTTTGACATTGCTAAGTATTTAGGAATAAAGGTTATATTTGAACCATTGGGATCCATTAGTGGATACTACAATAAACAGCTTCGTATGAAGCAAATACATATAAATCATGATCTTTCTGATCACGATCAATTATTTACATGCGCCCATGAATTAGGTCATGCGATCATGCATCCTGATGCTAATACGCCATTTTTAAGGAAATGTACTGGTCTCTTGATCAGTAAGATGGAGATTGAAGCAAACAAATTTGCGGCGGAGCTTCTAATCGATGATGAAGTTTTCCTTGAATTTCAGGAATTTACTACAGATCAGATCTCACGTGCACTTGGATATAATGAAGAGTTGATTAAACTAAGATTAAAATAGCGATGACCTACTGCAATAAGCCACCGCTACCTCTAGTGTACAAAATATGTAAACTATACAAATTGATTATAACATATTTTTATATCAGGAGGAAAATTTATGAAAAAAAGATTTATAGCATTAGGGGTAATATTATCACTAATTTGTATTTTTTTAATTGCTTGTGAATCAAAAAAGGATGATACAGTTGATGATCCATATAAAGATTTCGAGCAAACAGAAAGTTCATATGGGATAAAATATAAAATTCCAAAATCATGGATCGCTGTCGATTCCAACTCAGATGATACATCCCTTTATTATAAGAATGAGCTCGGAGATAATGATGGATTATTGAGTGTAGTTTATCATAAATTCAATGGTAATGTACTGGATTCTAAAAATGTTGAAAAGGTAAAGGATAGTATTAAAAAATCTCAAGATTATAAAGATGATTTAAAAGGCGAATATGCACAAGTAAATAGTATTGATGTAGAGAAGTTATATTATAATAAATCTATTGATGGAAAAACTTATAAAAATGAAATGCTCGTATTTCCTGTAAAAAACGGATATTTTGTAGTTTGTGCAATGAGCTTGCCCGAAAATGATTATTCTTCGGAGTTTGATAAGATCTTTGAATCTATAGAAATCACATCTGCTTATGATACAACTGAAGCAACTACAGAAGAACCAACAACCACAGAGGTTACAACTGAAGCAACTACAGAAAAAACTACAGAGGTTTACGCACCTACAACAGGAGAAGAAAATGCTCTAAATAAAGCTTTTGACTATCTTGATTATGATGCATTTTCTAAGTCTGGATTAATAAAACAGCTTAAATATGAGGGATTTACAACTAAAGAAGCCAAATATGCTGCAAATAATTGCAACGCTAATTGGAAAGATCAGGCTTACAAAAAAGCAACATCTTATTTAGAAAGTCAATCTTTTTCAAAATCTGCTCTCATAAAACAATTGGAATACGAAGGATTTACCAATAGTCAAGCTAAATACGGAGCAAATAAAGCCTATAAATAACAAAAAACCGCCCAGCTACCAACTGGACGGAATATTGCGACATCGCAACACGAACTTTGAAAATATAATATACTTTTAGAAAAGGAGGTGTCCTTTGGATACGAATAAATTAATCCAAAATGCAATAAATAGTGTTTCTAAACAATTACATAACTATCAAACATCTACTGATCCAAAATTACAGAAGAAAGCTTCTATTCTCTCTTATTGGCTCGATGATTACATGCGAATGTTGAAAAAGGAAGAAACTTTTAATCCAAGAAAATTAAAGCGTTACAAACGTGGCGAAATTGTGAAGGTTCATCTTGGTTATAATATTGGAAATGAAGAGGGTGGTTTACACTACGCCATTGTTTTAACTAAAAATGATTCCAAAAATTCTCCGATTATTACCATAATTCCTTTATCTTCTGTAAAAGCTAATAAACCTATACATCCTTATAATGTATTTTTAGGAGATACTATTTTTCAACAATTAAAAGGAAAGTGGGAAATTCATCATGATCTCATCGATCAGGAATTAACCTCTCAAACACAAGAAGTCGATTCCCTAAGAGAACTTATTTCTTCTAAAACCGAAGCTGAATTGTTAGAAGATCATGCAGATATTGATAAACGTATACATGAATTAAATGCTTCTATAGCACATTTATCTAAACTGTCTTCTAGACGTGATAAAATTTCAAATGAGATTTTAAAAATGAAAACAGGTAGCATTGCACTTGTCAATCAGATAACCACTATTAGTAAAATAAGAATATATAACCCTCTTCACTCTAATGACGTTTTAGGAAATGTTAAGGTTTCTAATGAAATTTTAGATGCAATAGATGACAAAATCAGAGAATTGTACATTGGAAAGTAAATAATTCTTGACACGAGGCATAGTATTATTTTATAATACTTTTGTTAAAACATTGCCCCTTTGCGGGCCCATTAAAAAGACATTGCCCCTTTGCGGGCCAAACATTAAAAAGACCTCGTAGAAATACGGGGTCTTTTACGTTATATAAATACCATTTCGGTGATTCCACCAAAATGGTCAAAACAAAAACAGCCTCATTTCTGAGACTGCTTTCATAGATTTCCATGTCGATCGTTAGATCGAAACGGTATACCTATCCTGAACAAATAGATTATACCATTTCTTTCTAACGTCTGGCAAGGCGTTGTTTTTATACAAATTTTTAAGAAAGGAATGATGATCATGTTAATTAAATGTCCCGAATGTAATCTGCAGGTAAGCGATCACGCAATTGCTTGCCCTCACTGCGGATATCCTATTAATACTAAAGTGGCCAAACAACAACAATCAAAATCTCGTAGAAAAAAACGTCTCCCTAACGGTTTCGGCCAGATCACTAAAATAAAAAACAGCAATCTCCGAAACCCATACAGAGCTATGGTTACTGTAGGAAAAGACTTCTATGGCAAGCCGATCTGTAAACCTCTAAAACCAAATGCATACTTCAAAACTTACAATGATGCTTATGCTGCATTGGTTGAATACAATAAAAATCCTTATGATTTAGATGATGATCTGACAGTAGAACAACTTTATGAAAAATGGACCGATGAATACTTCAAGACTTTAACCAATCCATCCAACATACGAACTATCAAGTCTGCTTGGAACTACTGCTCTGCTATTTACAACATGCGTGCTAAAGATTTAAGACCCCGGCACATTAAAGGCTGCATGGAAGATGGTACATATGTTGTTGATGGCGTAGAGAAAAAAGCATCTTCAAGTACAAAAACAAAAATAAAATCTCTATTTAATCTTATGCTTGACTATGCAAACGAAAATGATCTTGTAGAAAAGAACTATGCTCGAACATTTAAGTTATCTGATGATATTATTAAAGATGTCGAGGAAGAAAAGAAAGATCATATTGACTTCACAGATGAAGAAATGCAAAAATTGTGGAATAACTTATATGATGTAGACTATGTAGATGTGCTACTAATCCAGTGTTATAGCGGATGGCGCCCACAGGAATTAGGCTTGTTAAAGATGGAGAATGTTGATTTAGAAAATTGGTTTATTACTGGCGGTATGAAAACTGATGCTGGAAAAGATCGTGTGGTTCCAGTCCATCCAAAGATTCGCAGCTTAATAAAACATCGTTACCAGGAAGCTTTATCTCTTGGAAGCGAATACTTGATTAATTGTACTGATACTAAAACCCATCGAAGTAGCTTAAAACTCACATATGATAAATATCGACATAGAGTTGAAAAGATTGTTAACAAGCTGGAATTAAATCCAGAACATCGTGCTCACGATGGACGTATCCAATTTGCTACAATGGCAAAAGATGCAAAAGTAAATGAATATGCTCTAAAACGTATCATAGGACATAAAATCGACGACCTCACAGAAAAGACCTATACAAAGAGAAAAAGAGAATGGCTTATGGAAGAGATTCTAAAGATAAAATAGAATATTACATAACAAAAAACAGAGTCAAGACTTACCATCTCGGCTCTGTTTTTTGTTATTCTGATGTAGGAGTCGTGTGTACGAATAATGTATGAATAATGTACGAATCGTCCACTTTTCACTACTTCTTACCGCTTTTAACTCCGTTCAAAAACCACGTATTTAAGCGGTTTCTTAGAATTTACCTGCTTTAGCAGCTTCTTCAATGGATACAGCTACAGCTACTGTAGCTCCTACCATTGGGTTGTTACCCATACCGATTAATCCCATCATTTCTACATGGGCTGGTACTGAAGAAGATCCTGCGAACTGAGCATCACTATGCATACGTCCCATAGTATCTGTCATTCCGTAAGAAGCTGGTCCTGCAGCCATGTTATCTGGATGTAATGTACGTCCTGTACCACCACCAGAAGCTACAGAGAAGTATTTTTTACCCTGTTCGATACATTCTTTTTTGTATGTACCTGCAACTGGGTGCTGGAAACGAGTTGGGTTTGTAGAGTTACCTGTGATAGATACGTCTACACCTTCTTTGTGCATGATTGCAACACCTTCTGTTACATCGTTAGCACCGTAGCAGTTAACCTTAGCTCTTAATCCTTCAGAGTAAGATTTTCTGAATACTTCTTTAACTTCACCTGTGTAATAATCCATTTCAGTTTCAACATATGTAAATCCGTTAATTCTGGAAATGATCTGTGCAGCATCTTTTCCTAATCCGTTTAAGATAACTCTTAAAGGTTTCTGACGAACTTTGTTTGCTTTTTCAGCGATTCCGATAGCTCCTTCAGCAGCTGCGAAAGATTCGTGACCTGCTAAGAATGCGAAACATTCTGTTTCTTCTTCAAGAAGCATCTTTCCTAAGTTACCATGTCCAAGACCTACTTTACGCTGATCAGCTACAGATCCAGGAATACAGAATGCCTGAAGACCTTCTCCGATAGCAGCAGCAGCGTCTGCAGCTCTCTTGCAACCTTTTTTGATTGCGATAGCAGCACCTACTGTGTAAGCCCATTTTGCATTTTCGAAACAGATTGGCTGAATTCCTTCAACCTGAGCATAAACATCTAATCCAGCAGCTTTTGTGATTTCAGCAGCTTCTTCGATAGAATTGATTCCATACTCTTTTAAAACAGCAAGAATCTGTTTTTCTCTTCTTTCATATGATTCAAATAAAGCCATTATTCGCTACCTCCTATTCCTTTCTTGGGTCAATAATCTTAACAGCGTCATCAACGCGTCCGTACTGACCTTTGGCCTTGTCAAGTGCTGTCTGAGCATCGTCTCCAGCTTTGATGAAGTCCATCATTCTACCAAAGTTAACAAACTGGTATCCAATGATTTCATCATCAGCATCAAGAGCGATACCTGTAACGTATCCTTCAGCCATTTCAAGGTAACGAGGACCTTTTTTAAGTGTTCCGTACATTGTACCAACCTGAGATCTTAATCCTTTACCTAAGTCTTCAAGACCAGCACCGATTGGAAGTCCTTCTTCAGAGAATGCACTCTGAGTTCTTCCGTATACGATCTGTAAGAATAATTCTCTCATTGCTGTATTGATAGCATCACAAACTAAGTCTGTATTCAATGCTTCTAAAATTGTTCTTCCTGGTAAGATTTCAGATGCCATAGCAGCTGAATGTGTCATTCCTGAACATCCGATTGTTTCTACTAATGCTTCCTGGATGATACCTTCTTTAACGTTAAGAGTTAATTTACATCCTCCCTGCTGAGGTGCACACCAACCAATACCATGTGTTAATCCTGAGATGTCTGTTACATCTTTCGCTTTTACCCATTTTGCTTCTTCAGGAATTGGGGCAGCTCCATGGTTTACACCCTGAGCTACTGTACACATTTGTTCTACTTCATGTGAATAAATCATGTTGAAACTCCTTTCAGTATTAAAAATAACATCTTTATTTTAGCACATCGTTAAAAATAAAACAACAAATTATCTTAAGAACTTCGTTAAGTTTTTCAATGTTTTTATTGGTTTGTGTGATAAAAATAATTTTTTTGTCAAGTTGTTTTTCTTTTATATAAAAAATCTCGAATTTTCTTTTTTTTTAGTCAATTCAATAAATTATCTGAATTCTATTCCCCTTGTTTTCTTTAGGAATTACGGGTATAATTTAATACATATTTTTTATAACAGAAAGGAATTATGATTATGAGTCATTATGATTTGGAAACAAAATGTCTTCATTCTGGTTACACTCCTAAGAAAGGAGAACCATGTGCACTTCCTATTTATCAGAGTACTACTTTCAAATATGATACAACCGATGAAATGGGACAATTATTTGATCTAAAAGCAGAAGGATATTTCTATACGCGTCTTCAGAATCCTACGAACGATGCTGTAGCTGCCAAAATTGCTGATCTTGAAGGAGGTGTTGCAGGACTTCTTACTTCTTCTGGACAGGCTGCAAACTTCTATGCGATCTTTAATATCTGTGAGGCTGGAGATCATGTTGTTGCAGCTTCTACGATCTATGGTGGAACATTTAACCTTCTGGGTGTTACATTAAAGAAACTTGGAATTGACTGTACATTCGTTGATACTGATGCAAGTGCTGAAGAAATCGCCGCTGCATTCAAACCGAATACCAAAGTTTTATTTGCAGAGACGATTGCAAACCCTGCACTTGTCATTCTTGATATTGAGAAATTTGCAAAGGTTGCCCATGAACATGAAGTTCCATTGATCGTTGATAATACTTTTGCAACACCGATCAACTGTCGTCCTTTTGAATGGGGTGCTGACATCGTCACACATTCAACAACAAAATATATGGATGGACACGCCGTTCAAGTTGGCGGTGCGATCATTGACAGCGGAAACTTTGACTGGGACGCTTATGGACACAAATATCATGGTCTTACTGAACCTGATGAATCTTACCATGGTGTCGTTTATACAAAACAATTTGGAAAGAAAGCTTATATCACAAAAGCTACAACACAGCTGATGCGTGACCTCGGTTCCATTCCATCCCCTGAAAACTGTTTCTTATTAAATCTTGGATTAGAAACACTGCCTTTACGTGTAGAACGTCATTGTGAAAATGCTCAGAAAGTTGCTGAATTCTTAGATGCTCATGAAAAAGTATCTCATGTTATTTATGCCGGACTTCCTAATGATAAATATCACGAATTAGCACAAAAATATATGGATAAGGGAAGAACCTGTGGTGTTATTTCCTTTGAACTGACTGGTGGACGTGATGCTGCAGTACGCTTTATGGATGGCTTAAAATTAGCAAATATTGCGACACATGTTGCTGCATCCAAAACGATGGTACTTCACCCAGCTAGCCATACACACCGCCAGATGAATGATGAACAGTTAAGAGAAGCTGGTGTTTCTCCTGGAATGATCCGTTTATCTGTTGGAATTGAAAGTGCAAAAGATATTATCAATGATCTGAAAGAAGCACTTGAGAATGCATAGTTTTATAGGTGTTCGAAGATTACTTAGTAACAGTAATAATTGATATTATAAATTTCAAATATCATAGCAAAAAAGAACCTTAACTCCCAGCATTTATTATATATGCATTGAGTTAAGGTTCTTATTATTTTATATTCTATAAAATCTATAACAGATTATTCATCCCAGTTAGTATACACCTCTTGCACATCGTCATCCTCATCAAGAAGATCTAATGTTTTCTGAATACTCTTAATATCTTCTTCACTTGTAAGTTCGACCATAGTACCAGGGATCATTGTGACACTGGCATCTGCCATAGGAATTTCTTCCTTCTCTAAAGCTTCTCTGACTGCACTGAAGTCTTCTGGTGTTGTCAATACTTCAAAGCTGTCGTCTTCTTCGTTGAAGTCTTCTGCTCCGGCATCTAATGCCATCATCATAAGATCGTCTGCATCCATTTCACATTCTTCTTTAGAGATGATGATCTGTCCTTTCTTCTCGAACATATAAGATACACATCCTGGTGTTCCTACGTTACCATTTCCTTTTGTGAAAGCATTTCTTACATTAGATGCTGTACGGTTTTTGTTATCTGTTAATGTATCTACGATGATCGCAACTCCGCTTGGTCCATATCCTTCATATGTAATCTGCTCATAATTAACAGAATCTGCATCTCCAGCAGCTTTTTTGATACCACGTTCGATCGTGTCATTTGGCATATTATTTGCTTTTGCTTTTGCAATGACATCACGTAATCTGCTATTGTTGTCTGGATCTGGTCCACCCTCTTTAACGGCTACTGCAATTTCTCTTCCAATGACTGTGAAAATCTTTCCTTTTTTCGCATCATTTTTTTCTTTTTTGTGTTTGATGTTCGCAAATTTACTGTGTCCTGACATCTTCTTCTTCCTTCCTTTTCCTTTTTTCTACCTTTACCTGTCTAATCATGTTGTCATGAATATCAACAGATTTAAAGGAATATCCTTGGTAGATAATTTCTATTTCTTCATTGTCTTCTGGTAAATGTCCCAGCTGATCAATTAAAAATCCATTGAGTGTCTCAATATCTTCAACGTCAAATTCGATTCCTAATGTATCCTCAAGTTCTTCCAGTCTCGTACTTCCACGTACAAGATAGATATCTGCCCATCCGATCTTGGTGATATTACGGTCTTCGACATCATATTCGTCTAAAATATTCCCTACTATGACCTCTAACATATCTTCCATAGATACAATACCTTCTGTCTGGCTATATTCATCAATAACGATCGCCATATGAATCTTCTTGGTCTGCATCTCCTGAAAAAGCACCGATAAATTCATCGTCTGATGAACAAAAAACGGCTCTCTTGCAATATCAGAAAGTGTTGCTTCTTTCTGATTAAGATATGCATCGATCACATCTTTTAAATAAAGCACTCCTACAATGTTATCAATGTCATCTTCATATAATGGGTATCTTGAATATGGCTCATCTAACATATAATTTAATGCTTTCTCTACGGACATGTTTACATCAATCGCATCAATCTTCTTTCTTGATGTCATAACATCTGTAACATCTTTATCTCCAAATTCGAAAATATTCGTGATCATGCGGGCTTCCCCTTCCATGATCGCACCTTGCTCATGTCCTTCGTTAACAATGTTCATGATCTCTTCTTCATATTCATTGTCTTCATCCTCTTCATGTTCTTGTTCTGATGTGTGCAGTTTTTTCTTTGCTTCTTTGATCTTCTCTCTTTGTTTCATGAAAAAACACCCAACTGCAAATCCGATGATAACTGCTAAAATGATCATCATAAGCACCGAGGGAGTAAATCCTTCCATTTCTTTTTTTTTCTCCTTTTATCTTCTAGAAATTAAGACTATACAAACTTAAATATATCATTTCTAAGAAAAAAGGTCAATATATCCAAGATTCCTGTTATGTATCAAGACTTAAACTGATCTTTAGTGCATGATCCACTTGTTTTAGGAATGTACAATTTAAATGGCATACCTTTTCTCTTAAACGACTTTTATCGATTGTCCGGATCTGTTCTAACAAAATCACAGAATCTTTTTCTAATTCACATCTGTGGCAGTCGATCGGTACATGAGTCGGCAACTTTGCCTTGTTCATCTTGCTTGTGATCGCTGCACAGATGATCGTTGGACTATATTTATTTCCCGCATCATTTTGCAATACGATCACAGGACGGATACCGCCTTGTTCTGAACCAACAACCGGTCTTAAATCTGCATAAAATATATCGCCTCGCTTAATTACCATAAGCATAAACACTCTCCATTTCTTTTTAAATATTGTATGAAGAGTATTTACAATTCTTTCAAAAGTATTCCTTATTTTTCAAAATATTCTGCTTCTTTCATCTCTCCGTTTCGAATGTATACTCGTGGAACACGTTTCCCAATCCCACAGACAAATTCATAATTAAAAGATCCTGCTTCATTTGCAACTTCTTCTACGGTCAACATTTTATTGCCATCGTGTCCGACTAAAGTTACTTCATCCATCACAGATACACCTTCAATATCTGTCACGTCAACCATAAACTGATCCATACAGATTCTTCCAATGATCGGTGCATACTGCCCACGGATCAATACTTTTCCTTTGGAAGAGAGTGATCTTGGGTATCCGTCTGCATATCCTACTGGGATAGTTGCGATCTTTGTCTTCTTATCAGTTACATATGTGTGATTGTAACTGATTCCTTCTCCTGCTTCCACTTCTTTGATATATACAATGTGTGTCTTTAATTCCATTGCTGGTCTTAAATCCAATACATCTTTTGAAACTTCTTCTGATGGATATAATCCATAAGTAATGATTCCTGAACGTACCATATCTTTTCTAAATCCATCCAGATCAATGATCGATGCACTGTTTGATACGTGTTTGATTGGAATATAGATATCTCTTTCCTCAAGCCACGTAATAAACTGATCATATTTTCGTTCCTGCTCATAAGTTTCTGTTTTATCCGCCTCGTCTGCACATGCGAAATGTGTAAAGATTCCTTGAATCTTGATATTTGGTAATTTGGCGATCTTCTCTATGCTATCTACAGATTCTTTGGTTGGTTTAAATCCGATACGGTTCATTCCTGTATCCAGTTTGATATGAATCTTCGCATCTTTGCCTAGTGCCTGCGCGATCTTTGATAAGGACTCTGCCATCTCATAGCAGAATACGGTTGGCTCGATCTCATACTGAATCAATGAGCTGTACTGATATTCTGATGTGTATCCTAAAATCAAGATTGGCTGTCTAATTCCATTGTTTCGAAGTGTGATCCCTTCTTCTAGGATTGCAACGGCAAATGCATCAACTCCGATCTTATTTAATTCTTTTGCAATTGGAACTGCTCCGTGTCCGTATCCGTCAGCTTTGATCACTGACATTACTTTCACACCTTCTCCAACTACACGTTTTACTTCTCTTATATTATGACAGATTGCATCCAGATCAATAACTGCATGCACTCTATAGTACTGGTTCATAATTTCCTCCTGTAACGTCCTTTATATGAGCAATAATATCTGATGCGATCATGCTGTAAGCGCCCAGATCATGCTTTGCATGATCTCCTGCAAGACCGTGAAGATAAACTCCGTGAACTGCTGCCTCATGAACAGATAATCCTTCCCCCAAAAGGCCTGTGATCATTCCCGCAAGAACATCTCCACTTCCTCCAGTCGCCATTCCATCATTTCCGCTTTGATTAATATACACCAAATCATCTTCTCGTGCAACGATAGTTGTTGCATCTTTTAAAACAGCTGTACAATGATATTTCTCTGCAAGATCTTGTGCACTCTGACATAGATCTTCTTTGATCTGTGTGATATCACATGACATCAATCTTGCTGCCTCCATCAAATGTGGAGTCATGATCGTCCCATATGGATAATCAATTTTCATGTTAAATCTACTGATTATATTTAATCCGTCTGCATCAATGACCAATGGTTTTTTCCCTTTTTTCAAAACCATCTCTAACATTTCTTTCATTTCTTCATTGACACCAACTCCTGGGCCAAACAAGATACAATCACACCATTCTAAAGATTCTTCTAAATCTTTTCGTTCTCCAAATAAAATTTCTGGAAGTCTTGTCTGTAAAATCTGACGATTTCCAGCATCAGAAAGCACTTTCACAAGTCCTGCACCCATCCGAAGTGCTGCTTCTGCTGCAAAACATGCAGCTCCTGACATTATTTCATTTCCAGCAATGATCAAAATCTTCCCATAGCTTCCTTTATTGGAATATGCTTTTCTTTCTGGCATTAAATGATCACTTTCTTCTAATATATATCCTGTCGCATACTTTTTGATCGTCTGGTTATGAAATCCTATGGATACCAGTTTAATATCTCCACAATATTCTCGTCCTGGATATAATAAATGACCTCTTTTATATCCACCAAATGTAACTGTTGATGACGCATGCACTGCACATCCAAGAATCTTTCCACTATCTCCACTGATTCCAGATGGAATATCAATTGCGATCACAGGCTTACCACATGCATTGATCCGTTCAATGACTTCTTTATAAACACCACCAACTTCTCTAGAAAGTCCAACTCCAAAAATTCCTTCGATCAAAAGATCATATTCATAAAAATTTATATCTTCACAATCTATCGGAAAATAGCCTAGATTCTTAAGTATCTGAAGCTGTAATTTCAGATCCGCTGAAGCTTTTTCTATATTACCAACGATCATATAATCCACTAAATAATCCTGCTCCAACAAAATTCTCGTACAAGCAAGTGCATCTCCTCCATTATTGCCAATTCCTGAAATGATCAATATCCTCTGTGAATGATCTGCTATCTGTGCAGCCTTATCTGCAACTGCTTTAGATGCTCTTTCCATCAATACAAGTCCCGGAATTCCTATTCCATGAATCGTCTCATGATCGACCGTTTGCATCTCCTGATTCTTTAATACATATCTCATACGCATTCTCCTATCGCAAAAGCTTGTGCAAATTCTCTTGTATTCGTAATCGATACATGAATTCTTGAAACTTGTTTATCTTTTGCTATCTCTTTCGCATTTCCATATAATTTGACATATGGCGCACCTGATTCATTTCTCAACACTTCAATCTCATATGGTTCCACACCGAAAAAGCCGGTTCCAAATACTTTGGAAACGGCTTCTTTTACAGCAAAATTGCCAGCTAAAGTCGTAGCATTGTCTTTTGCATATGCTAATTCAGTTGTCGTAAAAATTCTTGAAAGATGTCTTCCTCGAAGAATCATCTCTTCTATCCGGTATATCTCTACGAGATCTGTTCCTATTCCAGCAATCATCTTCTTACCTGCTATTCGTTCTCACTCTCTTCACGGTTGTGGACATTGTATGTTAATGTCATCAGACTTTCTGCTAAATGTACATTCTCTACTGTAACATTATCTGGTAAATGAAGATCGATTGGTGCAAAATTCCAGAATCCTTTAATTCCCCATTCTGCCATCTTCTTTGCGATCGCAGGTGCCTGATCCTTCGGAATTGTCAGTGCAGCGATCTTAATTCCATGTGTTTTGATAAAGTTCTCTAGTTCATCTGTATCAAGAACTTTCACTCCACGGACAGAAATTCCGATCAGCTTTGGATTCACATCAAAAAGTGCCATGACTTTGTATCCATAATCTTCATTAAAAGACTGATAATTCGCAAGGGCCTGTCCAAGATTTCCGGCTCCAACAATGATCATGTCATTTCTCTTATCCAGACCTAAGATCTTACCAATCTCTGTATACAGATTATCTACATTATATCCGTATCCCTGCTGCCCAAATCCACCAAAATTGTTAAGGTCCTGACGAATCTGAGATGCTGTTACCATCATCTGTTCACTTAATTCTTTTGAAGAGATTCTTGTAATATTCTTCGCTTTTAACGCTCCTAAATATCTGAAATATCTAGGAAGTCGTTTGATAACTGCTGAGGAAATATTCTTATCTGAGTTTGCCATTTTATTCCTCCAAAATCTTTATTTCGCCTATAATTATATAAGATTGTCTAATAACTGTCAATCTTTCCGTCATGAAAATATTTCATTTTTTCAAAAAATATGGTATTCTGAGAAATAATGTCTATAATAAAAAATTTGAAAGGGGTATCTTAATGATATTATCATGCCAGAATATCTGCAAAACATTTGTCGAAAAACCAGTCTTGCAGAATATCTCATTTCACTTAAATGAAAACGACCGGCTGGCG
>ERZ779902.84-NODE-84-length-41658-cov-3.760570_pt1 | contig 41658 bp, 34 predicted proteins | sample MGYA00511350_ERZ779902 | MGnify/ENA primary metagenome ERZ779902 (study PRJEB29588, sample SAMEA2146908) | human gut metagenome | biome: human gut; feature: human-associated habitat; material: faeces | place: Denmark | collected 2008/2010 ...
ACAAGATCATTCACCCACCTATGAGCAAGCTCATGTGGGGTTAGAACTTTTGACTCTGGTATCATAAAATAAATTATTTTTATTTGTGGTTGAGCTGCATATCGCTATATTACCTCTCGAAAAAATATATTTTTATCACCATTCGCTATTACTAAATTAATATATTAACTATTAGGCGTTTGCGAAACGCCAAAAGCCACATAAATGCTGACTTTTTTGTTTTTGTAATTTTGTTTTTCCTCACAAAGTTTTAAATTTTCATGTCTATTTTATACAAAAAATATTTTTAAAACATCGAACTTAAAATCTATTTTTGTACAAAATACATATATTTTAGTTATTGAATTTCGCAATTACCTATATTAACTATAAATGAGCAAATTTAAAATATTACACGAATATGTCCACGTTAGAAAGACATATTTTCCATAATCTATTGAAATCTATATAAGACACAAACAAAAGTAAATTATCTTTGTGCATTTTTTGTATTTGCTCATTTATACACCAGTTTACAATTTTATAAATGATAGATTTGCTGCCAAATAAGCTGTTTTAAAGCCTTTGTCATAGCATTTGATTTTATGTGCGTTTCGATATTTTTCACGAAAGTGGCAAAAAATATCTGGCTGCTGATATCCTTACTTATCTCAAGAAGAAAATACTGTACACTTTTGGTACGGTATTGGACAAAGTATGCATCTTGATAAGACAGAATATTCATAGCACAATAATTGATATGAAAAAGTTGTAAAGAGGTGTCATTTATAGATATTAACTATAAATGAACGGAATAAAAAACATATGTTCAAGTTCCACGTGAAACATATGTCTGCTCAGTAATCACAACTCTAAGTATTTATTTACATGGATAAGTTATTTCCTACTACATAAAAAGCTTCCATCTCAAAAAATATTTCAAGAATTATTAGCTTTCTAATCTGAACTTAGAAGTTTATAATTCTAACACCACTTTATAAATGATAGACTTGATGCCAAATAAGCTGTCTTCAAATCAGCTGTTTTAAAGGCTTTGTCACAGCATTTGGTTTTATGTATGTTTTGATATTTTTCTTGAAAGTGGCAAAAAATTTGGCTGCTGATACCATTACTAATGTCAAGACAAAAATACTGTACACTTTTGGTACGGTATTGGACAAAGTATTCATCCTGATAAGGCAGTATATTCATAGCACAATAACTGATATGAAAAAGTTATAAAGTGGTGAAGCTTAAAAAGCTCATACGAGAATTGAGCAGTTTTCTTAAATAATATTATAGGGCTTAATCAGAATAGTATGTTGATTTAAAGTTAAAAATAAAGTTATAAACATGTGAATTTAAAATATTTATAAATTATGCTTTTTTTTGTAGCAAATAAAAATATAAAATTATATAATCATTAAGCAAAAGCGAATTACGGAGTGTTTGATTATGATATATAGGGAAAAATACAAGGTTGAACTAGAAGATATAGGGATGCATAATAGAATATCCAACAAAAGGATAATAACAATAATGGAAGATGTTGCCGCAGCGCATTCTGATTCGGTTGGGTATGGTGTTAAAGAAGTTGGGCAGACTAATTGTGCATGGGTTTTATTGGATTGGAAGATAAAAGTGGTTAACAGACCTGAATATAATACACATATAGAAGCATTTACGTGGTCAAGAAAAAGTGATAAGTTGTGTGCTTATAGAGATTTTGAGCTTCGTGATAATAACGGAAATGTGTGTGCTTTAGGGACATCACGCTGGCTGTATATGAATCTTATCCGAAGACGGCCAGTAGTGCTTAATCAGCAGATGAATGAGATATATGATACAGAAGAAGGCAAGATGGTCTTTGATGAGGAAATATGTAAGATAGATACGGAAATAGATGCTGGTAGTAATGATAATATAAAGGAAATTATTGAAAAAACATATAAAGTGGAACGAAGAGATATGGATATTAATGGTCATATGCATAATGTGAGCTATATAGAAGCTGCATATGAGGTAATACCAGAGGATATCTATAAAAATCATGAGTATTCTGACATAAGAGTTGAATACAAGAAAGAAATTATGGAAAATCAGGAAATTAAAATTAGATGTATAGTGTTTAAAAATAATGGTTGCCTGATAACTATGGAATCGGAAAATAAACTTCATGCTGTTATAAAACTTTCATGAGCTTATATCTGATAGTGTAGATGTACATATAAATATTAAGAAAAACTAAGAAAATAAATGTATGAAAATGTCAAAATACATTTGACAAAAGAGAATTATTAATATATACTAAGCAAGATTTGATTGACAAACTAAGTTGGTTTGTTAATGTATTAGTAAGTTTAATAAATAAAAAATGCAATTAATGGTTGATATTATTAATAGTAACATATATAATAATATTAGTTTTAAGAATATCGTTAGTACATATAAAGACTTGAGATAAAGAGATTTTAGAAGTCATATGTTTTGATGGTAAGTTTTGTATTTTTTATGTTTTTTGAATAATTCTATTGACATTTTGATAATATAATTGTATAAGATTATATGATAATCATACGACAAGATAGATATTATATTTTGATATTTGTTTTGTTTGATTATTTAGCTAATTAATCAATTTACTGATTTATCAAGTGATTGATTATTTGTTAGTTATTTGTTTTGGACAAAGGTATATTGGACAATCTCCAAAACCAATATACTTGACTATATTTCTATCCCCTCTACTCATCCCCGGTCACCCCAGACCGGGGAACTTTTTTGTTAATTCAGGTCATCTTTGGTTATATCTATAAATGAGCAGATACAGAAAATGTACAAAAATAATTAGCTTTTGTTTGTACCTCAGATACATTTGAATAGATTATGAAAAATCTATTTTTCTAACGTGGACACATTTGTGCAATATTTTAAATTTACTCATTTATAGATCATATCTTAAAGTGTGTTTGTTTTACATATCCACAGATGATACAATACATTTATGATTATGTTATTCATGGTCTGCCTGATTGTACAGTTATATTTATAACTATAAATGAATAATTTAAAATATTGTACGATTATGTCCGGGTTAGAAAGATGTACTTTGCTATTTGGATGAGATTATGCAGTATTTCTGATTTACTCATTTATGGTTTACAATAAGATAATGTTTTCTGTATGCTGTATTCGGATAAGAGAAATCTGTTGGACTTGTACAATGCGCTGAATAATTCGTCACATACGGATATTGATAATCTGACAGTAACTACGCTTAAGGGCGGAACATATATGAAGTATAAGAACGATGCTTCGTTTGTGTTTAGCTATGAATTGTATATGTTTGAACAGCAGTCATCGATTAATTTTAATATGCCGCTTAGATTTTTTCATTATGGTTCAGAGGTATACAGGGATATGTTTCCGAATAATGTCCTGCACAGAAAGAGTATGCTTAAGATACCGACACCGCATTTTATCACATTTTATAATGGAAAAGAGAAGATGAAGGAGCGTGTTAAGATATTGAGGCTGTCAGATATGTTTGAGCAGAAGACGGATAATTCGGAGCTTGAGCTGATAGTTACTGTCATTAATATTAATCCGGAATATGAGAGTGACAATGACAGCAGGACTGATAAGGAAGAGCCTATTATCGGTGATGAAAGTAAGGATGTTTTTGTTAAAAATGCACTTGCAAATGCAGACATACTTAACCGATGTAAGTCTTTAAGGGATTATATGACATTTGTTAATAAGGTACGTAATAAGACGGATGTTTATGAAATGGACGTAAAGGAAGCGGTAACAGAAGCAGTGGACGAATGTATTAAGGAGGATGTGCTGTCAGAATTCTTTATAGAACATAGAGAAGAGGTGATTGCAGTGAGCGTTTTCGAGTATGATGAAGAAGGGCATATGGATATAGTGAGAGAAGAAGGACGTGAGGAAGGAAAAAGGGAAGGACTTGCGCAAGGAAGAAAAGAAGGGCTGGAAGAAAGATTGAATATTATGAAAAATGTAATGAACAATCTAGGAAAGTCAGCAGACGAAGCAATGGACATAATAGGAGTAAAAGAAGCCGAAAGAGAAGAGCTGAAGAAAATGTTGCTTAGAGAATAGTGCGTAAAGTCCGCTGCAATTAAGCTGCCATAGGTTATAAGGTTTAATGGTATATATGCGTTAGTAAGAGTGTGCCATATATAAAAGTCTTATAATCTATGGCATTTGTGTATTTATATATGTTCCATATATTTTAAAGGTATATAATTATTGGATAAAGAAATACATTTGAGTGTTATATAGTTTTATGTGTGTCTTTAAAGGCATATAATTGTTGGATAAAGAAATGCATTTGAGTGTTATATAGTTCTATGTGTATCTTTAAAGGCAGCTAACTGCCAGACAAAGAGATACATCAGAGTGCTATATACGACCTTTAACCCAGCTTTAATAAAGAAAATAACATAGAATTACTTTAAGTTTGGAAAAAATTAAATGATTATTTGTGAAATGTGACAAAAAACACTTAAATTTTCATAAAAAATATGTTACAATGCACTTAATGAAGAACATAATCAATTACATATGTACAATTTAATACTTTGGTACTATGATAATAGTACTAAAGTTACCACATCCTCTTAAATGGGGGATAAGAGATGATTGCATTAACTATTCTAAAGTAATAGAATATATGTCAGTTGATGAATACATTCACATTATTGAAGAGGGGTTGTTATGGAAACATATTCATACACAGCAGTTGCAAAGGATGGCAAGGATAAAAAAGGGCAGATAGAGGCGGAAACAAGAGATGATGCAGCAAGAAAGCTTAAAGAGTTAGGACTTACTCCTATGGCGATTAAGCAGCAGAGTGCTCTTGACAAGGATATAGAAATTCCATTTCTGACTAAGAAGAAAGTCAAGCCAAGAGATATGAGCGTGTTCTGCAGGCAGTTTGCAAGTATACTGAATGCAGGTGTAAGCGTTGTCAATGCTCTTGAGATGTTGGCTGAGCAGACAGAGAATAAAGACCTTAAGAAAGCTATTATGGATGCCCAGTCGGGTGTTGAAAAAGGTGAAACATTATCAGACTCTATGCGACAGGACTCAGGTATATTTCCATCTATCCTTATAGATATGGTTAAAGCCGGTGAGTCGTCAGGTAGTCTTGAAAATGCACTTACCCGTATGGCTATACAGTTTGAAAAGCAGGCTAAGACACAGGGCATAGTTAAAAAGGCCATGATGTATCCTATTGTTCTGTTAGTAGTTATGGTCGGTGTTATCATAGTTATGCTTACATTTGTTATACCGAACTTTGTTTCGATGTTTGAAGACCTCGACTCAGAGCTCCCATTTATGACAAAGGCAGTACTTGCAATGAGTGATGCAGTTATGAATTACTGGTACATAATAATAGCAGTTATCGCAGCTATAGTGGTAGGATATAAAATGTATGTAAAGACCGATGCAGGCAGACACAGTGTGGACAAGCTTAAGCTCAAAATTCCTGTATTCGGAGTTCTGCAGACAAAGACAGCGTGTGCAAGCTTTGCAAGAACATTAAGTACACTTTTACAGGCAGGTATGCCGATGATAGAAGCACTTGACATATCAGCTTCAACTATGACAAATGTACTTTTTAAGGATGCGCTTATGAAAGCCAAAAGTGGCGTGGCACTAGGACTTCCACTGTCGAACCAGTTGAAAGCCACACAGATATTTCCACCTATGATAGTTCATATGGTTGGTATCGGTGAGGAAACTGGTAATATAGAAGAAATGCTTACTAACTCAGCAGGTTACTATGAGGAAGAGGTTGAGGTGCAGACACAGACACTTACAGCTCTTATGGAACCAGCTATTATAGTTGTTATGGCGTTAGTAGTAGTAGTGCTGATACTTTCTATATACCAGCCTATGATACAACTTTACAATACATTGGGCTAATCAGCAGGCATCGGTTATGGGCAAATGTTTTTGACCCTTACATTATTATATGTACTAATAATTTAGTATATGATTAGTACAGCGGTGAAAAGCTGCACTAAATTATATAAATATTTTATTATCAAGGGAGATAAAGAAGATGAAAAAGACACAGAAAAAACTTGGTAACAAAGGTTTCTCTTTAGTAGAACTTATCGTTGTTATCGCAATCATGGCAGTACTCGTTGGTGTACTTGCTCCTACACTTATTAAGAATGTTGAGAAGTCAAGAGAGTCTAAGGATGTACAAAATTTAGACTCAGTAAAGGAAGCTATTACAACTGTTTTATCTGACCAGAAGTATTACGATACACTTTACAACAACGAAGTGTATGTTAATGGTGATACAGGAGCAGTCACAATTAAGTCAGATGCTGCTTCTGGAGACAAGGCGTTAGATGAAATTAAGGACTTAATTGGAAGCACAGAAGTTAAAATGTCTTCAAAAAAGTATAAAGATAGTACAGTTACATATACAATTGTAAATGGTAAGGTAACACAGGGAGAACCAAAAGCAAATACAACAAATCCTTCATAATTTAAGATGAAACTTATATGTAAAGGAAATAAAACAATCATGCAATACGAACTACCAATCTACGTCATAATATTCCTCTACGGAATTGTAATAGGAAGTTTTTTGAACGTACTAATATATAGATTACCATTAAAAGAGAATATAGCGACAAAGAATTCGCATTGTATGTCATGTGGTCACAGACTCCAGTGGTACGACTTAGTACCACTGGTGAGCTACATGATACTTGGTGGAAAGTGCCGTTATTGTAAGACAAAGATATCACCACAGTACCCGATAATAGAGGCTGCTAATGGTGTTATGTATGTCATCATATTTGCAGTGAATGGACTGAATATAATATCTGGTCTGATGTGTCTGGTTTTTTCAATGTTTCTTGTCATATCAGTTATTGATGAAAGAACACAGGAGATTCCGTTCGCACTTAATATAGTAATAGGAGTCCTCGGTATAATAAGAATACTTTTTGACAGAGAACACCTATTAGATTATCTAATAGGCTTTTTTTGTATAAGCGGTTTTATGCTTTTACTTCTTATTATAGGCCGTGCCGTTAAGGGAGTCGATGCATTTGGAGGCGGAGATATAAAGCTTATGGCAGCGGCAGGACTATTTCTGGGATATAAGAATGTGATACTTGCATTCTTTCTTGGCTGTATATTGGGAGCAGTCATACATGTTATAAGAATGAAGGTCAGTGGAAAGCAGAGAGTATTAGCTTTCGGACCATATCTGTGTGCAGGGCTTACGATAGCCATGCTTTTTGGAACGAATATAATTAACTGGTACATATCGTTATTCTGATGTAAGGGGCAAAAAGTTGTTCGTGCTTGCACGATAAGACTTTTGACATTGTGAGCCGTTTAACACCGAAAACGTAAATTATCAGAGTTATATATAAATTAGTATATAGTGTTGTTATAAAAGTTAATCAGACTTATATGGCTTGACACTATATTTTTAATAGTAATAATTACAATAATGATTGGGGAGAGGAGACTGTTTCGTTATGGCAGTTAAAGTTAATGGCAGGTATATAAGCGTAAGCATTAACAGTGAATACATAAAGTTGTGTGAAGCAACGAAAGGTGCTAAGAACACAACAGTTCACAAGATAGTGACTGTAGGAACACCTGAGGGTGTATATAGCGATGGCGATATTCTTGATGTAAAAGAACTTGCCAAAGTTATTAAGTCAGCACTTGACGATAATCGTATAAATTCTAATGATGTTGTATTTACAATATCATCTAATAAGATAGCAACTAAGGATGTATTAGTTCCTGATGTCAAGGGCAACAAGATTGACAAGATTATAGAAACTAATGCAGCAGAATATTTTCCAGTTAAAATAGAAGATTATATAGTACAGTATTATCCACTTGAAAAGGTGGAAGAAGAGGGCACAAGCAAGTTAAAGGTTGTTGTCGTGGCAGCACCTGCCAAGATAATTGAGAAATATTATGAACTTGCAAAGGATATGGGACTTAAGGTCGCATATATCGATTATGCCGGAAACAGTGTTTATCAGCTTGTAAAGCAGCAGATAGACAAGAGCACAAGTATTGTTATATCTATAGAAGAGGATACAACACTTGTCAGCATATTTAAGAATGGGGTTATGCAGCTTCAAAGAAGTGTTCACTATGGTAAGTCACTTATGGTTAATACTGTTATGAATATGTACAAGCTTGATTATGCAGGGGCACTCAGCAAGTTACAGACAGAGTATCTTCTTGGAAAGTCAGTTGACTCCAATGAGATTACAGAGTCGGTAAGACCACTTATCAGCAATATAAGCAGAATTACTGATTATTATGTATCAAGAAATAATACTCCTATTGAGAAAATATATTTTATAGGTAATGCAACGACTATCAGAGGCTTTAATAAGTTAATGTCCAATGAGTTCAATATGGAGATTGTTCCTATAGATAGCCTTGACGGAGTGTTTACAGATAAGAGAACATATGTTGACGAGAGTTCGCTTACATCTTATACAGCAGCTATAGGAGCTCTTATAGCACCTGTAAACTTTGTATCTTTAACGAAGATAGAAGAAGATAAGAAGAAGGACAGCGGAAAGAGTATGGCACTCATAGTAGTTGCGGCAGTTGCAGCTTCGCTTCTTTTAGTACTTGTTCCGGGCGTGCAGCTTATATTTTCTAATATTCAGGTTGCAGCACTTAAGAATGATGTCAAGAAGTTAGAGCCTATTGAAAATATTGTTAATGAATATTATCAGGCTAAGGATGAAAATACAGATGTTAAGACATTTAAGACACAGGCATCTAATAACAATGACTCTGTTGATACATTTGTAAGCCAGCTTGAAAGCAAGGTTCCAAGCGATGTTGTGATAACAAGTATGAGTGTTACATCGGGTAATGTTGCCATAAGTGGTACAGCTTCAAGCAAGTCATCACTTGGTATGCTTGTATTACAGTTACAGTCAATATCAACAGTATCCAATGTTGTAGTATCTAATGAAACAGAAAACAGAGATAACACGGGTACTATCCAGTTAAGCTTTTCTCTTAGCTGCTCATTCGGAGATATAAAAGGTGCTTTGCAGGGAGGTAATAAGTAATGAAGGAAAAGTTAAAGAAAAGTCTTACTATATCTGAAAAAGATAAAAAATTGCTTGTGTATGTATTTGCATTTCTTATCGTCTTTCTTGCTTACTTTGTAGGTTTCCAGAACCTGTCAACAGCGCTTGATACATCAACTAAGCAGGTTACAGAGCTTACTAAGAAGAAAAAAGACCTTACAACAAAAAATGAGAATAAGGCTAAGTATGAGTCTGACACACTTACATTAAAGAGTGAGTCATCCAAGCTTTTTAGTACATTTGAAAGTGGTACAAGCCAGCCGGCAACATTACAGTTTCTTAACTTTATAGAGAGTTCAACAGGAGTGTGGGTTAAGAGTATTACATTTTCAGAACCTGTTGCAGTGTATACATTTGGACAGAAGGCTTCTTCTAATCCATCTAATACTTCAGGCAGTGCCTACAGCACTAATAATATCGGATACAAGGAAACTATTAATGTATCCTATGAGGGTACTTACGCACAATGGAAGAATTTCCTTGGATTTATCAATAATTATGAGAAGAAGAACACTATAGAAGCTATAACGGTTTCCTATAATGAGTCAACAGATGCGGTCACAGGTACTATGACACTTGCACTGTACTCTGTAAGCGGCGATGGCAGAAACTTTGAAGAGCCTAAGTTTGACTTAAAGACAGGAACAGATAATATATTTGCTAAACCTGGTGAATAAAGGGTGTGGCAGATAGAATTACACAGCATTAATTCTGATAGTGTGCAATATATAGTAAAAATGGAGAATGACAGATGAGTAGGATAAAGAGGTCAGGCGGTAATAAGCCTTTGGGAAAACTGAATAATGCTGGTTTCTCACTTGTAGAGGTGCTTGTTGCAATGGCTGTGCTTGCTATTCTGTCAGTACCGGTGCTTAGTTCATTTACCAATGCTGCAAGAATTAACCACAAGGCAAGAAAGGAAGAGAATGCTAACACTGTAGCTGCTGACATAGTTGAGCAGTTTAAGTCGGTAAGCATGAGCGAAATTCTTTCGGACTATGATGGAAGGTATACAGAAGGCAGCAACGGAAGTTATATATTTACAGAAAGTAAAACAGGTGCGAATGGAGAGGACTATAAGGTTGTCACTGAGCTTGAACCGGGCAGGTATAAGGCTGGTGATGAAGATGATAAGAACTATAATAACAACATCAATTCTTATGTCAACTCAGTTAAGAACTTTGTGTTAAGAGAGGACTTATACAGCTATGATGCACAGGCGGAGAAGAAGTTTGCAGAGGTGTATACAGCTGGTTTTGACAGGACTAATATAAAAAAGGTTACGAATATCAAGGTTGAGGTAAAGCACAGCGAGTCGGAAGAAAATGCTTCGGGAGGCGCAGTTGATGATGGTATAGATGCCTATTATCAGAGAGTTACGGTCAGCTTTGAGTACAGATATAATAATAATGAGGCAGATGTATACAAGCCAGACCCTATAGTATATCCAAACAACTATTTCAGGGCTGCAGCAAGTGGAAGTAATTCATACAGGATATCAACAACTCTTGCTAATAATCTTAAGGATGTGTATGTATTCTATGCACCTTATGACAGATATTCGCACACAACAGTTGATGGCGATGGAAGCAAGTATTATTCATCGGACAAGATTAATATAACTTATGATTACAGCAATGAAGCGTATGTAAAATATGATGGCTGTAATGTATTTATCATACAGCAGACTTCAAGAAATGAGAATAATGACAATATAAAGATGGCATTAAACAGGGCTAATGTAAGTCTTACTATCAATGGAAATGTTATGGATATGGTTACTAAAGGTACTGTAAGCCTTGGTACAAGCGGTTCATATGGAGGAAGTGGTTCAACAGCTTCAGGTCCTGTAAGTATATTCTCTAATATATATAAGTGGGAAACCTATAAAGACCCTGACAATAATGGCTCCGGCAATAACGGAATATCAAGCAAGAGCCTTTTATATACGATGACTGTCAAGGTATATTATGGCGATGAACCAGAGCCTATGGCACAGGTTGTTACAACAAAGGTTGGATAGAATAAAGGGAGGAACATCTGATGGCTGAAAAGATAAGGAGAAAAGTAAAGCGTAATAATAATGGTTCGACTATGGTTATCGTGCTTATAATGTTATCATTTATTATGATTCTTGCCACAGTAGTTACTTCTTCTACGATTATGAATCTTAAGATGAAGGTTGCAGACAAGCAGTCAACTAAGACTTTCTATACATCTGAGGATGCTGTCAATGAAGTGTATGTTGCGATGGGACAGGTGTCAGCAGACTGCTTTAATAAGGCGTATCAGGATGAGATAGCTGAAGTTGTAGAGAGTACAGCGGCAGGTAATATGACGGTTGACAATATAACCTGCAACGAGAACTTAAGACTTAATTATGCACACAGAATACTTAATAAGCTTGGTTTTATAAAGGACAGTGACCTTGAGGGAATTAAGCATACTTACAGTGATTATGTAAGCAAGAAGCAGGAGGGCACATTTGTAAGGGCAGGCAACACAGTCGAAGGACTTGGAGTTGCAGATGCTCTTAATAAATGTATAGAAGATACCCACAAGGATGCGGAGGGTAATCCGACTTTAAGTATAGAATCAGTGGATAATATTCAGGTTGTGAGCAAGGTAAGTTCTGCAAGTGATAAGGTGTTTTATTATACAGTAAACATTAATAACTGTCTTGTAAAGTATCTTACAGAAGCAGGATATTATTCATATATCACATTTGATATGAGTATGGGTATACCAGATGAGCTTGTTAATATAACGGACTCAAAGAAGCTTAATCTCGACTCTTTTGTTAAGTATGCAATTATAGGAAATAAGGGCATATCAGTGGCATCGTCATCTAACTTTACACTCAATGGCAATGCATTTGCAGGCTATAAGAATGGCTTTAAGGTAAATGCTGGTGGTAGTGCGAATATAAATGGCGGCAATCTTCTTGCGACAAGCGGTAATATCGTTGTTGAGAATGGAATGTTCACAGCAGGAAGTGACAGTAAAATATGGTGTGAGAACTTAAAAACTGCGGATGCAGCAGCTTCGTCATCGGGTTCGACTATCAATGTAAGTGGTTCTTCTGATACTTATGTAAAGGATGATTTGGAGCTTAATGGTAATGGCAGTAATGTAAGTCTTTCAGGTAATTATTATGGTTATGGTTATGTGAGTGTCAACGGCACAGAAAGACTGAATCCAAGCAGTGCTATTATTATTAATAGCAAGAATTCAAGTCTTAATCTTACAGGACTTAATAAGCTTATGGTTGCAGGACGTGCCTATGTTGATTATCTTTCACTTGCAAGTAACGGCAATGGTGTCAGTGTGCCAGAAGGGTATGATACAGGTGAGTCAGTATCATTTATAGGCGACCAGGAGATATATCTTGTTCCTGCTTCACTTATGGGCGGAAGTAATCCGGTAATGCTTGATACAGCGGTTACAGTTGATATTAATGAAAATAATTTCTTTGGATATAAGTATCTCGGAGCGGATGATGGTGGTAATCTCTATGTTAAGAAGACTATCAACATAGAAGGCGACCCTGTGAGAGATTTCTATTATCTGAGGTTTAAGAATGAGGAGTCAGCAGCATCTTATGTAAGGGCTATATTTGATGATGATGAGTTTAACGGGCTTCTTGATGGAAAGACGGACGACACTAAGAAGCTTTATAAGGAGCAGAGAGAGAAGCTTAAGACACAGATGACACTTAATGCAAGCAGTATGAACAGTGTGCTTACAGTAGGTTCAGGTGAGGTCTATTCAAAGACTACTATGTTATCAGCCTCATCTTCAAGTGGAAAGATGAATCTCTCCTATGTGGCATCTACTGGCGGTGCTTCTAACAGCTATAACTTTAAGAGGGATTATGATAATCTTTCTGCAAGATTTAATGTGCTTTGCAAGACACTTTATGAGATAACAGATTCAGGATATATGACAGATGCACTTGTCGGACAGATGTATCCTAATCTTAGCGCATATTCAGAGGATGTATATGTCAATATGATATCAGACAGAGGCTTTAAGGCATATACAGAGGGTAAGTTAGGACCTGTTAATAACAGGCTTACAGGCGGTTATGCAGGTTATGTGCTTTCGGCTTATGATAATGGCAATACGGGTGCTGACCCGCTTATTATAAGTGATGAGGATGTAGCCCTTTCAAACAGAAGGGATATAACTTATAGTTTCAGGGATTATAATGGCGGAATTATAGTTGCCTCTGGTGATGTTATAGTAAAGAAGAACTTCTCTGGATCTATTATAGCGGGTGGAACTATTACTATTGAGGATAATGTAACAGTTAATGGCCTTTCTGATATAACAGATATTATAAAGACAGACCAGAAGTATGCAGAGATATTCAAGGTATGGAATCCGCTTGAGGATGGTAATAACAGTGGTTTCCTTGATGTACAGAATATGACATATAAGGATATGATAACAGTTGCTAATTGGAGGAAACGCGATGATTCTGTCGAAGCTACAGCATCGTCTACAGAACCAGCAACAAACTAAAAGGCTGGAACGATGCGGATTGTATGAAAAATATAAAAAACAGGCTGCAAAACAACTGAATGGTGGCTTTACACTTGTTGAACTGCTTGTTGTTATCGCTATTATGGCTGTTATGATAGGTGGCTCGGCGATAGGAATATCAGTTATTACAGGCGGCAATGTAAAGAAAGCTGGTAATTATGTGTATACACAGCTTAACAGTCTGCGTTCACAGACACTTACAGTCAATGCCGACTGGAGGCTTGAGATTGAAAAGGATTCAGATGATACATATAGGATAGTTACATATAAAGATAATGAGGAAACTGACAGCAAAGTTATAGGAAAAGGCTATACAGTGACTATATCAGATTATAAGAATTCTGTTGATACTCCGGTTACATACAGTGTGGATACTGGAAAGAAGGCTGCTATAGCATATACAAGAAGCAACGGAAGGATAGGCTTATTTACTGTAAATGGAGGTGCTTTAGCATCGGATAAGCTGGATGTAGCTAATAATCTTAAGGCTGTTATCACAGTAAGCCGTGGAAGCCGTTCATATGATGTCACTGTATGGTACAGTACAGGAAAGATTACACTTCCATAGAGTTAGGACATTTCTGATATATCACAGAGTGACAGTGTTATTTCAGACATTTACACTATTAAGAAGGAGAGAGCAATATCATGGACAAAAATAATAATAAAGGCTTTTCTTTGGTTGAGCTGCTTATTGCACTTGCTGTTGGTGGTATTGTGCTTTCAGCACTGACAATGCTTATACAGAATTCAGTGCATACATTTACAAAGCAGACGGTATCAGCGCAGCTTCAGAGTGATGCTGATATAGCGCTTAACCAGATAGAAAATGATGTAATGGAGGCTGATATGCTCATTATGTATCAGAGCGGCAGTACATCATCCGGCTATGATTATTACTTAACAGAATACTCACAGGTCGATAATTCAAGGTATTATGGTTATATATGGGATAAGGCAGCGAAGATACTGTACTTTTCCAATGACTTTTATCCTTTGGGAGAGCATCCACTTGATACCTCCAATGTGAGTGTGGCATGTGAGCATGTCGAGGAATTTTCCATAAAGCTTAATGGAAAATGCGTATCCGAGGGAGAGGTTGAACAGCCAACAGCTTCGCCTGCTGACCCTGTCAGTACAAGAAAGGTTGTTATTATATCACCTAATATTAAGGTGAAAGCGCAGGTAAAGCTGTCAAACCAGAACGTAAGCCGTGAGGTGACAAGGGAAATATCTTTAAGAAACTCTCTTTATGGAAATGATATGACTGACGATATAAAGGTTATAAAGACAGATGGTTCAGGCAGTACGATAACTAAGGTGAAGGACTGCCAGATGAGTGATATAAGCCAGTATGTCAGTAATTAAGGAGCATTTGTTATAATCAGGATAGAAACTTCGATAATCATATGTTGTATAATACGGGAGGAATACTGATATGGAGAAGATAAAAGGGCATATTAAGAAATCATATTATGTTTATGTGCTGCTGGCAGTGATAATAGCTGGCTGTGTAGTGGCTTGTGGATATATTAAGAATATACATGCTGACGACCAGAATTATGTCGTTGCCGATGAGGTCGTGATTAATGGAAAGACATATACCGCATCTAATAAGATGAATGTCCTTATGATTGCACCACATGAGGCGTATGATGAGCTGGGTATCCTTATGGGGGATAGCGAGGGTGCGATTAAGTTTACTGACCTTATGGCAAAGGCACCTACTGACATTACGGATGGCACCTTCAGGGATAATGTAATTAAGTATCAGACATTTACTAACAATAATGGTTTGTTGATGAATACACCATACAGAATAGGATATAAGTTTCCTGATGGAACTATCACTGAAAATATAAGCACAATATCAAGTGCAGATATTAAGACGAAGCTTAATGGAAAGTGGAGTAATCTTAAGGTTGTTATAACAAAGGATGGCAAGGAAATACCATATCGTAATATATTTGGAGCGATGATATTTGATAATTATGATATGGATAATAAGATGAACTTATCTGTTAAGAAGCCTGCAGATGTTACAATGTCTGACCTTAAAAATGCAGACCTTGTATACATAAGCGGCCACAGCCACAATACATTTGGTATAGATATATATAATTATATAAATAATAGCAGTATAGGTGCGTGGTCTTACTTAAGAAATAATGACTGTGGTGACTTTGATGCAGATGAGGCTCTGTATCTGCTTCTGTCATATGCTAAGGGTGAGAAGAAGGTTATATTCGACTCTACTGCAAGACAGGATGGCGATAATGGTATGAACCTTAACAAGATAGGTATATTGTTTACGGCTATTGACCCGGATGTGCTTATATCTGACTTTGCAAAGGTAAAGGAGGATAACGGTAATTATTACGGAACTAAGGGAAGTATCAGGTTAGAGAATAATCAAATTCATCTTTATTATAAGAGGACGAATGATGAGATAAAGTTCTCAGCCAATATGTTCTTAAATTATGGCAATAATTTTGCTGTTTCATCACAGGATAAGGATGGATTGTCTTATGCGACCCGTGTACAGGATTATAAGGATGGATATCCGTATTATGATGATAAGGGATATCCATATTATAACTCTAATGCCATAGGCAAGTACTTTGTCAATCCATCGTTGTTTGTATTTGATGGAAGTAACTCGATGACTTCTTCATTCACAAGTGATAAGGTTAACACAACCGATGGAAGTGGAAGAGATTATAAGGGAACAACATTTGATGATGCATATAATAAGAATGGAAGTAATGGAGAACTTCATCCGGCTGATGCTATAGAATATATTCTTGGCGTATACACTAATACTAATATTAATTCTATAAAAGTATTGGAGATAGAGCCAGCAGGTTTTTCAAGGTATAATAATGACGATGGAAAGAAAGCAATAGCTTCATGGTTTGGAATAGCTGCAAAGCAGTATAACGATATAAAGTCTAATATTACAGTAGACTGTTATTCAATGACTGCATTTGATGGACTTAATAAGGACATCCGTTCAGATTATGATGTGGTTATTGTTGGTGCATATGATTATGACAGGTTTAATACGGATATATATAAGACACCTTATGATGCAGAAATGAAGCTTAATGACTATACTCTTACAGGTAATGATATAACGCATAAGGCTTATGAAAAGCTGTATCAGTATGTGGTTGCAGGTATGCCGCTGGTTCTTGATGATGGCGTATATTATAATCTTGAGTCAGTTGTTGATGGGGACTGTACTAATCTTAAGGATGTACAGGCTGTAAGCTTAAAGAAGAGGCTTGTAAGTGAGATATCTTATGCAAAGTCCAATATAGTCCATGTTAATACAAGGGGCAGTGAAGCGTACAAGCTTATATCTAAGACTTTGTATTATGTTGATAAGCCATATGTCAATATTGGTCCATCGATAGGTGGCAGCCGTATAAGTGACTATAGTGAGAAGTCTTTAAGTAATGGTAATCTGTCGGCAGATGGAACAGTAGCCAATACAAGTCTTCCGGATATGCATTTTACAGGAAGCCTTTCAGGTAATGGTTCTTACAGGGTTAAGATATATGTTGACAGAAATAATGACAGTATCTTTGCAGAGAATTACAGTGGTGAGAAGAATGAACTTATATATTATGAAAAAAGTGGTTCTGGAGCAGCTACAGATGCCAATGGTAATATATTAGGGGTGCTTGTGAATGGTGGAAGCTTTGATGTTGCCATACCACTCCCTAAGACTCTCAGAGGATATATAAAGTGGAGAGTCGAAGTTACAGATGTAACAACAGGAGCTGTTAAGAATTCTGAGGGAGCATTTGCAATATCAGCAGGAACTGCAACAAAGACTATAAAGGTGCTTCAGGTTGAAAATGACAGTGAAACGGCACATATTAACCTTACAGGTGATGCATTTACCAATACATTTGAAAGGACAACATCTGTCACAGGACTTTCAGTTGATATAGTCAAGGTTAAGAAGAGCGGGTTAAATAAGGAAATAGAGGAAAATAGTGATTATCTTAACCAGTTTTCTATGATTGTACTAGGCTTTAGTGATAATTATGGTAATGATTCATCTGATTCATCAAAGAATCTTAGTGATAAGGCTAATGATGCTTTGTATGAATATATAGAGGCTGGCAATTCAGTTCTGTATACACACGATAGTATGTCGTATAAGAAAGGAAGCAGTTCATCGGCAGCTTCTAATGAAAATGAGATTAACAGCTTTACAAGAAAGTTTAAGGATGTGATTGGCATGAAGAGTGGCTTCTCACTTACTGATGTTCTTAAGCTTAAGCTAGACTCTTACAAGTCAGGTAAGAAGACACTGTATTATTCAATATATGATGGTATCAGTGCAACTGGAAGCACAAGGGTTACAAACAGAGTTAAGCAGCTTAACTCAGGTCAGATAACAGAGTATCCATATACATTGTCAAGTACACCGGTGATATCTGTAAGTGATACACATGCGCAGTATTACCAGCTTGACCTCGAGGCAAAGCAGGATGCAGAGGATGTTGTTGTATGGTATACACTGGCAGGCAATGGTGGTGAGTCCGCAAAGTACTTTGACTATACCGGACAGGATGCAGTTAATAATTATTATGCATATTCTATAGGTAATGTTACTTATACAAGTGCAGGACATAGTATGATTGATAGTGAAGGCGATGAGATGGAGCTGTTTGTCAACACATTTGTAAGAGCACTTCTTGCGGGTAACAATGCACCTCAGGTCGAATATGAGGATGCTGAGCAGATTGATGGGAATAATTATGCGATATATTACAGACAAAGACCTAATACAGACAGTCTTACCATAAAGTATACAGTAACGGATGCGGATATAATATCTAATGCCGGTCAGGTAAAAGAATCATATCTGTACTGGGACAGAGATGGTGATGGTATATACACAGAGGGAACTGACTTACGAATAGGTTATCTTGACATGGATGGTAATGTGTTCACAGAAAAGCCTTCTAATGGCGGCGTATACTGCGGAAGACCTTATTCTCTTACACTGTGGGATACAAGAGGCGTGTGCAGCAGTAATATGACAGCTGATGTTCTTTCAGAGATGAAAGATAAGATGGCGAATGGAACGCTTACACTTGGAATAGTGGCTATAGATGGCAGTAAGGCGATAGGTTATGCATCATTGCAGATAGCTTACAGACCATTGTTTAATCTTAATTAGTGATAAAATAAATGTAATATGTAATATAAAAATGGCAGATTGCAGGTGTTTGGGGGCTGCGGTCTGCTGTTTTTTGTATAAAAATGTGTTGACAGATTAATTATAGAGTGTTATTCTATACACATAGTATACTAAATGTGGTTCATAAGATTAATATGTTACAAGTGTAGCATTTTACTTAGGCTTAAGTGCTTAAGACTTGAGTGGATTGGACTACTTTCTCTACTGAATTCAGTATCATAATTTAATTTCCCATATACATTTAATATAAAGAAAGGCGCATTATGGCAAAGTAAAACAATGGATGAGGCGATGGAGCTTCTTGGTATTGAGCCAGCAGAAAGAGAAGAGTTAAAGAAAAGAATGTGATATATATAATGTATATATTATGGTAAAACATTACCGGCTTTTAATATGCTTGTGAAAAATTAAATAAGGAAAGGATGTGGAGCATTATTGTTTAGCAGCGTTACAAGTGCGGCATTATGTGGCATTGATGCGTGCATAGTTAATGTCGAGACAGATGTAGGATGTGGTCTTCCGACATTTGATATGAGCGGATATCTTGGCTCTGAGGTAAAAGAGGCAAAGGAAAGAGTAAGAATTGCAATAAAAAACTCGGACATAGAGCTTGCGCCGCAGCGTATAGTAATTAATATATCTCCGGCAGACATAAGAAAAGAAGGGACAGGCTTTGACCTTCCTATAGCGGTTGGTATTCTTGTGTCAAACGGAATAATAAAGGAAAGTGCAATACAGGATACACTTATTATAGGAGAGTTAAGTCTTGACGGAACAGTTAATCCGGTTAATGGTGTGCTTCCGATAGTATGTGCAGCAAAAGAAGCAGGTATTAAGCTGTGTATTATCCCTAAGGCTAATCTTACAGAGGGGAGCATAGCTCAGGGAATACAGCTTTATGGTGCAGAAAGTCTGAAGGAAGTTATAAGTATACTTTCAGGAGACAGTCAGTATGGCGTTTCAGCCAATAATTCCAGTGATTATAACAGTGAAAATATAGACAGCATATGTGAGAGTGGAGAGGATTATCTTGATATAAAAGGGCAGTATATTGCTAAGCGTGCCACTCTTATTGCAGCAGCAGGCATGCACAATATTATGTATATAGGTCCGCCCGGCAGTGGGAAGACTATGCTTGCCAAAAGAATTCCAACGATATTACCGGATATGACATATGAAGAAATGCTTAAAGTGACAAAGATATATAGTGTTGCCGGTAAACTGGATGCCACAAAAGGACTTATAACTAAAAGACCGTTCAGAAGTCCACATCACACGATAACATCAGCAGCTATGCTTGGAGGAGGAAGAATTCCAAGACCGGGAGAGATAACACTTGCGGGGTCAGGTGTACTTTTCTTAGATGAAATGACAGAATTCAAGCCAGACCTTATGGAGTCGCTAAGGCAGCCGCTTGAGGACAAAAAGATAACTTTAGTGAGGCTTAATGCAGCATTTACATATCCGGCAGAATTTATGCTTGCAGCAGCCATTAATCCCTGTAAATGTGGTTATTATCCAGATAGAAACCGCTGCCACTGTTCAGAGTATGATATCAGAAGATATATAGGAAGAATAAGCAATCCGATGTGGGACAGGTTCGATATGTGTGTCAAGGTTGATGAAGTGACATATTCGGATATCGCAGGGGAGTATAATGTTTCTGAACAATATAATGAACGGGAGAACTATAATATAGCTAGTGAATGTAATGAAACAAGTGAATATATTAACGCTGATATATATAAGGAACAGGATGAATATAGTATTTACACCTCCGCATATATGAAATCGCAGGTTGAAAAGGCAAGGAGCATACAACAAAAGCGCTTTGCTAATTCAAAGACAGACTATAACTCACGGATGACTATGCGTGAAATAAAGAAGTATTGCAGTCTTGATAATGAGGCGGCAGAAGTTATGGAGGCAATGTATAAGAAGCTGTCTATGTCGGCAAGAGGGTATGGAAAGGTGCTAAAGACGGCAAGAACAATAGCAGACTTATCAGGCAGTGAGAATATACAAAAGGAGCATATAACAGAAGCATTATTTTATTACAGAAAATAATGTCAGACGGGACTGGTTACAGGTGGCATTATATATAGAAATGAGGGTTAAAATGGAAAGTAATATATTAAATATAAAGTCTTCTGGACTTGAAGATTATTACTGGTACTGGTATTGCAATATACCACGGTTAGGCACGGTGAACTTAAGGCGGCTGCTTGCGGTGCTTAAGTCTCCAGAGCAGGTGTATAAGGCAGAAGCTTCATTGTTAAAAGAAGCCGGTAAGCTTACGGACAAAGAAATAAGCAGTATTGAAGAGTCAAAGAAGGATACTTCTGTATACAGGGAATTTATGGATATAAAAAAGAAGGGAATACATTTTACATATCCGGGAAAAGAGGATTATCCGGACAGACTAATGCATATATATGATTATCCATTATGTCTGTACTATTATGGAAAGCTTCCGGATGACGATGTACCAACAGTTGCTATCGTTGGTTCAAGACAGAATACAACATATGGGTATAATATCGCAGAAGCATTTGCAAAGAGCTTTGCAAATATGGGAATTCAGGTCATAAGTGGACTTGCAAGAGGAATAGATGGTGCTTCGCATAAGGGAGCTATGGATGGAGGCGGTTATACATGCGGAGTGCTTGGATGCGGCGTTGATATATGCTATCCAAGGGAAAATATCGGACTTTTTACAGCTATGAAGGCATCAGGAGGCATTGTGTCGGAATACTCATTAGGAACTGCACCGCATCCGGGGCAGTTTCCGGTAAGAAACAGGATTATAAGCGGACTGTCAGATGTTGTTATAGTGGTTGAGGCAAGAAAAAAGAGCGGCTCACTTATAACGGTTGATTCGGCACTTGAACAGAATAAAGAGGTTATGGTGGTTCCGGGAAGAATTGGCGACAGTTTAAGCGAGGGGTGTAATGAACTGATAAAGCTTGGTGCAGCTATAATAACAAGTCCGAAAGATATATTAGATATAGAAGCAATACGAAGTAAAATTGACAATAAAAAACGGATTATGGATGAAAGTACCAGAAAATTCACAAAATATGCAAAATCAGGCATAGAAAATGCGAAAAATCCAGAGAATACATTGACAGATATATGTAATAAAAACAAAGACGGTATACCGGAATATCAGCAAAATAAAGGTTCTGTACAGGAATTTAAACTTGCAACGAAAAAAAATATGTTGTATAGTTGTGTGGATTTATATCCGGTAGGGCTTAATGAGCTTATAGAAAGAACCGGATTATCTCTACAGGAAATAAGCAGTGCCTTAGTTGAGTTAGAACTTGAGGGGAAGATAGAAGAAGTTGCGGGTAATTGTTACGCACGTAAGTACAGTTAAAGTTTGCGGACATCATAGCTGAGGTATTATCCTGACATTTGATTATTATATATCTAAGGAGTTAGTTTCATGGCAAAGTATCTTGTTATAGTGGAATCACCAGCAAAGGTGAAGACAATTAAGAAGTTTTTGGGTCCAAATTATGAAGTAATGGCATCACAGGGACATGTAAGAGACCTTCCAAAGAGCCAGATGGGAGTTGATATTGAGCATGACTTTGAGCCAAAGTACATTACTATAAGAGGTAAAGGTGAGATACTTGCAGCACTTAGAAAAGAAGTGAAAAAGGCAGATAAAGTATATCTTGCAACCGACCCCGATCGTGAGGGAGAGGCTATATCATGGCACCTTTCAAAGGCGTTAAAGTTAGAAGATAAGGATATATATAGAATTACATTTAATGAAATAACAAAGAGTGCTGTAAAGGCAGCTATTAAGGATGCAAGAAAGATTGATATGAATCTTGTCGATGCACAGCAGGCAAGAAGAGTGCTTGACAGAATAGTTGGTTACAGCATAAGTCCTGTATTGTGGGCAAAGATAAAGAGAGGTCTTAGTGCAGGCCGTGTCCAGTCAGTAGCACTGAGAATTATATGTGACAGGGAAAATGAAATTGATGCATTTATACCCGACGAATACTGGACTATGGATGCGACAATTAAGGTAAATGGCGAGAAGAAGCCGATTGTAGCCAAGTTCTATGGCAATGCAGATGGAAAGATTGATATAAAAAATGAAGCCCAGATGAATGAGATAAAAAAGTCGGTTGAAAATGCAGCATTTTCAGTGGACAGTATCAAAAAGGGTGAGAAAATAAAGAAAACTCCACTGCCATTTACAACAAGTACACTCCAGCAGGAGGCATCAAAGACACTTAACTTTGCAACTGCAAAGACAATGAGGATAGCACAGCAGTTATATGAAGGTGTTGACATAGCAGGAAGAGGAACAATCGGTGTTATCACATACTTAAGAACTGATTCCACAAGAGTAGCGGACGAGGCTAAGGAGGCATCAGAAAAGTATATAGCAGCCAATTATGGTGAAAAGTATCTCCATCACACCAATGCAAAGAAGAAAGATGACAAGAAGATACAGGATGCGCACGAAGCTATCCGTCCAACAGACATAGAGCTTACACCTGTTATGATAAAGGAGTCCTTATCAAGAGACCAGTTCAGACTTTATCAGCTTATATGGAAGAGATTTGTTGCAAGCCAGATGTCAGAGGCTGTATATGAAACAACATCTGTCAGGATTGCGGCAGGTGATTACAGGTTCAGCATAGCAGCTTCAAAGATAGCTTTCGATGGTTTTATGTCAGTATATAAGAGTGATGATGACAAGGAAGAACCTAATTCGCTTGTAAAGGGCATAGATGAGAATTCAGTGCTTACACTTGAAAGTGTTGAGGGAACACAGCATTTTACACAGCCACCAGCACATTTTACAGAAGCTTCATTAGTAAAGGCACTCGAGGAGCTTGGAATAGGAAGACCTAGTACTTATGCTCCAACAATATCAACAATTATTGCAAGGCATTATATAGCAAAGGAGCAGAAGAACCTGTATGTAACTGAGGTTGGAAGGGCTGTTGATGATGCTATGATAAAGGCATTTCCACAGATAGTTGATGTCAACTTCACAGCTAATATGGAGTCACTTCTTGATGGTGTCGCAGATGGCGAGGTCAAGTGGAAGGAGCTTATAAAGAACTTCTATCCTGACCTTAAAGAGTCAGTGGACAAGGCTGAGAAAGACCTTGAAAATGTCAAGATAGAAGATGAAGTAACAGATGTTATATGTGACAAATGTGGACGTAATATGGTTATAAAGTATGGTCCGCATGGAAAGTTTCTCGGCTGTCCGGGCTTCCCTGAGTGTCACAACACAAAGCCATATCTTGAAAAGATAGGTGTTGCATGTCCTAAGTGTGGTAAGGATATAATTCTTAAGAAGACTAAAAAGGGAAGAATGTTCTATGGCTGTGAGGGTTATCCGGAGTGTGAATTTATGACATGGCAGAGACCATCTGATAAGAAATGTCCTAAGTGCGGCAGCTATATGCTTATTAAGGGAAATAAGCTTGTATGCGGCGATGAGAAATGTGGTTATATATTAGATACCACGAAAGATGTTAAGTAAAAGCATTTATATGTCACAACAATGTGCTTTATATGAGGTTTTAGAGTGATTTTTATTAGAATTGTCAGATAAATTTAATAAAAATGTTGATTATTTGAAAGTTGTGTGATAGTATTCTTTTATACAGATGTTTATCGGTGTAATTATGTATATGGAGGAATGTATGATGAGTGTACAGCTTTTGGATAAGACCAGAAAGATTAATAAGTTACTGCATAATAACCATTCGGCAAGAGTTGAGTTTAACGATATGTGCGGTGTCTTAAGTGGTATACTTGAATCCAACATCCTTGTCATAAGTAGGAAAGGTAAAGTCCTTGGTACCGGATATTATGCTGGCGTCGAAGTGATTAATGAACTTGTCTATGATAAGGTTGGTGGGTTTGTGGATGAGATGCTTAATGAAAGATTGTTGAGTGTATTATCGACAAAAGAGAACGTTAATCTTTCTACTTTAGGATTTACTATTGAGAATGTTAAGAAGTTTCAGGCTTTAATAGCACCGGTTGAGATAGCTGGGGAAAGACTTGGAACATTGTTTATGTATAAGAGTGACAGCTCTTATGAGATAGATGATATCATCTTAAGCGAATATGGAACAACAGTTGTTGGTCTTGAGATGATGCGTTCTGTTAATGAAGAGAATGCCGAAGAGGTAAGAAAGAAAAAGATAGTAAGGTCAGCTATTGACACATTATCAACTTCAGAGCTTGATGCGATTAAGAGTATATTTAAAGAGCTTGATGGAACAGAGGGAACTCTGGTTGCAAGTAAGATTGCAGATAATGTGGGAATTACAAGGTCAGTCATAGTTAATGCGTTAAGAAAGTTTGAAAGTGCCGGAGTTATAGACTGCAAGTCGTCTGGCATGAAAGGAACATATATTAAGGTTATTAATGAGTATGTGTTTGATGAGCTTACTAAGTATGACGAGTAGAATTAAATCTGGTGTATAAGCTGGATAGTATTATCTGATATTTTTATCAGAACAGAGGGTATGTAACTTGTGTTATATGCTCTCTTTTTTAATCTGACAGGTTGCTGATTATGCAATTCTGTTTCGCGGGTTTTCGGGTGTCTGGTTCTTTGGTTACTTGTCGTGAACAGGGGAATTAAAAACTGGTTCATTGTTAAAAGTTATATTGTGTGAGTGTTTTTAAACAATATGTCATAGCTATATAGGAATATAATCCTAAAAATACCAGAAATAGACAAAAATAACTTGTTTTTTTGTCGAAATTATTTATAATGGTAGGTAGTGTAATTATGTTTATGGTTACAATTCGTACATAAAGTAAAGAATGGATGGTAACTTAATTATATCCATAGATAGAAAGGGGTATATATATGAGCTCGGGAATGTTTGGATACGTTAACGTATTAAAAGCGGCAGCAGATGCCAGCTGGACAAGAGAAGAAGTGTTAACTAATAATATAGCTAATGTTGATACACCTAATTATAAAAGACAGGATGTGGATTTCACAACTTACCTGAATTCTGCATTAAGCCGTACTAATGGCGGTTCTTCATCACTTACTAACAGAGTTAATAATATCAATTATAATGATGTTGCTATAAGAACATATACAGATAACTCAACATTATCATATAGAACGGATGGTAATAATGTTGATTTATCAACAGAGAATGTTGAGCTTGCAGCAGAACAGATTAATTATAATGCGCTTATTGACAGCATGAATAATGAGTTCTCAAGATTTAAAGCAGTACTTAAGTAGTATTTTATTTAAGGTACTAAAGAGGGATTAAAGACAAAGCTAAGACAAATAAGAGAATAAGGAGAACAGACATATGTCAATGTTTACAGCATTTAATATAAGTGCATCGGGTATGACTGCACAGCAGTTAAGAACAGATGTAATATCGCAGAATATAGCTAATGCGAATACTACAAGAACAAGTGACGGAACACCTTATGTAAAGAAGTCAGTTGTATTTACAGAAAAGACACTGACATCTGCACAGGCAGGGTATGGAACATCAGCTTACTCATCAAGGAATTATTCAGCATCTTCAGGAACATTTGCAGATGCATTAAGAGTTGCAAGTGGTGGCATAGTAGGAGATGGTGTTAAGGTCACATCCATATATGACGATACAACACAGGATATGAATATGGTGTATGATCCATCACATCCTGATGCAGATGAGAATGGATATGTTACGTATCCTAACGTCAATGTTGTTCAGGAAATGACGGACCTTATAGATGCTTCACGTTCGTATGAAGCTAATATATCAGCTTTCAATGCAAGCAAGAGTATGGCATCAAAGGGACTTACTATTGGTCAGTCTTAATAATATATAATATTACAGACATAAGATGATAATTAACTTATGTATATTGATACACGGAGGAATTGTAACATGGATTTAACAACAGCAGTCACTTCTCTAGGAAATGATTATGTCAATAAAGTTTCAGACCTGTTAACTAATAACAGTGTCACAAGTACAAATACATCTCAGGATTCTACATTTGATTCAATATTTAATTCAGTTTCAGGACTTCTGGATAGCACTAATAATTATATCCAGCAGGCACAGCAGGCAGAGGTTGACTTTGCACTTGGCAATATGACGAATACCCACGAACTTGGAGTATACCAGCAGCAGGCGAACATTGCACTTCAGTATACGGTTGCAATAAGAGATAAAGCACTAGAAGCATATAAAGAGATTATGAATATGCAGATATAATTACTTAGGAGTTAATAATGGCAGATAGAATAAAACAGATTCCCCAGAAGTTGTTAGAAATCTGGAAGAATTGGTCGGTTAAACAAAGAATAATAATAGTTAGTTCGATAGTAGCCTTTATAGCAGTGGTAGGTATATTGGCATTTGTACTTACACGTCCTAAGTATCAGGTACTTGTAACATGTGATGATTATACAGAAATGAACTCAGTAACATCTTTACTTTCTGAGAATAACCATAAGTATAAGATAGACAATATGGTGGTCAGTGTTAATGAAAAAGAACTGACAGCCTGTAAGATGCTTCTTGCAACAGAAGATATCCAGTCAGATGGTTATACTTTTGAAGATGCTATGAAGAGAAGCTTTACAACTACAGATTCAGACAGCACCAAGCAATATGCACATTATCTTGAAACTAAGCTTGCGAGTGATCTTGAAGATATGGATGGTGTTAAGAGTGCATCGGTTACTATTAATATGCCTGAAAAGACTAATTCCTTTTATCAGGCTGCATCAGATGCTACGGTTGCTGTAAAGCTTACAACAACAAAGGATATAGGTGATGATACAGCAGAAAGCATGGCATCACTTCTTGCAATGGCAGTTGGTAATGACTCGACTAAGAGTATTACTATTATAGATAATAAAGGCAACACATTATTTAATGGTGCAGCTGGCAACAGTTCGACTTCTGGTGTCGGCATGAACGACAAGCTAAAGTATAAGTCACAGATAGAGGCGACAACAAGCAGCTCTCTGTTAAGGAATATACTTTCAACAGGGCTTTATGATGATGCAGTTATCACACTTAACTATTCACTTGACTGGAATACAGTTAATAAAATAGCTAAAGAATATACTGCACAGGATGGAAGAGAAGAAGGTCTTTACAGCCATTCATACCAGCAGTCATCGACAGGTACTAATGGGGCGAGTGGTACACCGGGTACAGCAAGTAACAGTGGAACCACTTACGATGTTTCTGATGGAACAACATCAACATCAACATATACAGTTAATGAGTATGATTATCTTCCTAATGAGCTTGTTACAACAACTAATACAGACCCGGGTGCTATTGTAATGGCTGACTCGACTATAGCAGTAACTCTTATACAGGATGTAACATATGAAGAGGAACAGGCACAGAAGCTTGGATATCTTAATGGAACAGACTGGGAAACATTTAAGAGCCAGAATTCACAGCCTGTTATGCTTACAGTAGACCCTACATGGACTGATATCATATCTAAGGGCACAGGTATTGCTCCAGCCAATATATCAGTTGTTGCATATCAGAAGAATTCATTTGTTGATAAGGCATCAACTAATATACTTAAACAGGCTTCATTCTGGATACAGCTTGTACTTGCAGCAGCTATACTTGGATTACTTATATTTGTTATTATCAGAAGCGCACGTCCACTTACTGTGGAAGAGAAGGAACCAGAGTTATCAGTGGAAGAAATGCTTGCTTCTACAAGAGAGAATCAGGCATCTGTTGATGATATCGACCTTCAGGAGAAGTCTGAAACCAGAAAAGCGATTGAGAAGTTTGTTGATGAAAATCCAGAGGCAGTTGCACTTCTGCTTCGTAACTGGCTTAACGAAGACTGGAACTAATGAATATGTTGTTATTTAGAACAGTAACATAATTATAATATGGGAGTACATATATGGCACGACAGGGTAATATTGGTGAAAAAGGAATGGACGGGGTTGAAAAGTCAGCAATATTGCTGATTGCCCTCGGTCCAGAAAAATCAGCAGAAATATTTAAACATTTAAAAGAAGAAGAGATAGAACAGCTCACACTTGAAATAGCTAATACAAGCAGCGTATCTCCACAGACAAAAGAGCAGGTACTTAATGAGTTCTATGAAGTGTGTCTTGCCCAGCAGTATATCGCAGAAGGTGGTATTGGTTATGCCAAGGAACTTCTTGAGAAGTCACTGGGAGAGGAGAAGGCAAAGGCTGTTATTGGAAAGCTTACAGCAAGCCTTCAGGTACGTCCTTTCGAGTTTATCAGAAGAACAGATTCTTCTCAGTTGCTTAACTTCATACAGGATGAACATCCTCAGACTATAGCACTTATTCTGTCATATCTCCCAGCTGCACAGGCATCAGCGGTTATATCATCGCTGCCACCTGAAAAACAGGCAGATGTTGCAAGAAGAATTGCCCAGATGGACAGAACATCACCAGATGTTATAAAGCAGGTTGAAAAGGTACTTGAGAAGAAGCTTGCATCCTTAGTTAATCAGGATTACACAATTGTCGGTGGTGTTGATGCTATCGTTGAAATTCTTAATTCTGTTGACAGAGGTACAGAAAGACATATTATGGAAACACTCGAAGTCGAAGAGCCAGAGCTTGCAGATGAAATCAGAAAGAAGATGTTCGTATTCGAGGATATCCTTTCTCTCGACGACAGAGCTATCCAGAGAGTGCTTAGGGATGTTGATAATTCAGACCTTGCTCTTGCACTTAAGGGCTCAACGGAAGAAGTACAGAATGTTATTCTTAATAACCTTTCAAAGCGTCTTGCTGTAATGATAAAGGAAGATATGGAATATATGGGTCCTGTACGTATGAAGGATGTTGAAGAGGCTCAGCAGAAGATTGTTAATATAATCAGAAAGCTTGAAGATTCAGCAGAAATCGTAATAGCAAGAGGCGGAGGTGACGAGATAATTGTCTAATCTGTTAAAAAGAGGAACAACAACAATAAGCGAAGAGAGAATTATTGATTATAATGAATTAATCAAGCTCAAGCTTAAGAATATTGCAAATGATAGAGAAAATCATGGAAATGTAGATGCAGATGGTTTTGTCAACGGACTTAAAGCAGATGTTGTTGAACAGCTTCTCACTGGTTCAGATGAGGATGGTGAGGCAGCACAGAGTCAGGAGGACGTAAATAACCAGATTGCGGCAGCGCTTGAAGAGGCTAATGAACAGGCACAGACTATAAGGGATGAGGCTAACGAAGTGCTTGCACAGGCACATATGGATGCCAGAAAGATTATAGAAGATGCTAAGCGCACAGGTTATGAGCAGGGTGCACAGAATGCAAGGGAAGAATATAATGCTAAAGCAGATGAACTTGCAAGAGATTATGAGGCTAAGAAAGCACAGCTTGAAAAAGAATATAATGATATGAAAGCTTCTATGGAGCCAGAACTTGTAGAAACTATCACAGAAGTATTTAAAAAGATTACTTATACAGTTGCAGAAGATAATAAAGATATTATTATCGGACTTATCAATGGTGTTATGAAAAATACCGATATAAGTAACGAATTCATTATAAAGGTTTCACCTGAGGATTATAAGTTTCTTGTTAATAATCAGGGAAAGATATACTGTTCAGTATCCAAAGAGGTTACGATGGATATTGTTGAGGATGCAACTATGAAGAAGAACCAGTGCATCATAGAAAGTGATACTGGTGTGTATGATTGCAGCCTTGATATAGAGCTTAATAATCTTATTAAGGATATTAAGCTTCTTAGCTGCCTGTAAAGTATTACAGGAATGTTTTAGTAAAATGGAATTCAGTTGGAATATCCAGACAGGGAGGAAGAGGAATTGTCAGTTCTGAATAAGGATAAGTATTATGCTTTAACAGAGAAATCTTTCTACAAGAAGCTTGGAAAGGTTACAAAGATAGTTGGTCTTACTATAGAGTCAGCAGGACCGGATGCTAAGCTTAATGACCTGTGCAAGATATATTCGGCTGATAAAAGTCAGGTTCTTTATGCAGAGGTAGTTGGCTTCAAGGACTCAAGAGTTCTTCTTATGCCATTTGATGTGGTAGATGGAATAGGTCCGGGAAGTATTGTAGAGAATACAGAAAGTCCACTTGCTGTTAAGGTTGGTGATGATATACTTGGACATACACTTGATGGTCTTGGCAATCCGACTGATGGAGCAGAGCTTTATCTTGACAGCAGTTATTCTGTAGAGGCTGCACCGCCAGACCCTATGGACAGAGAGATTATAAGTGATGTTCTTCCACTTGGTGTAAAGGCAGTTGATGGTCTTCTTACAGTAGGTAAGGGACAGAGAATAGGAATATTTGCAGGTAGTGGTGTAGGAAAAAGTACACTGCTTGGTATGTTTGCAAGAAATACAAAGGCAGATATTAATGTAATAGCGCTTATAGGTGAGCGAGGCAGGGAAGTAAGAGAGTTCGTTGAAAGAGACTTAGGACCTGAGGGTATGAAGCGAAGTGTACTTGTAGTTGCTACATCAGACAAGCCGGCACTTATAAGAAATAAAGCTGCAAAGACGGCAACTGCTATTGCAGAATATTTCAGGGACCAGGGCAAAGATGTTCTTCTTATGATGGACTCACTTACACGTTTTTCTATGGCACAGCGTGAGATAGGTCTTGCTTCAGGTGAACCGCCTGTTACAAGAGGCTATCCGCCTAGTGTATACAGTGAGATGCCTAAGCTCCTTGAAAGAGCCGGTATGTCAGATAAAGGTTCCATAACTGGTCTGTATACAGTACTTGTAGATGGTGATGATTTTAATGAGCCAATCACTGATACAGCGCGAAGTATTCTTGATGGACATATCATGTTGTCAAGAAAGTTAGGACATAAGAATCATTATCCGGCTATAGATGTACTTCAGAGTATATCAAGATGTATGAGCCAGATAGTTACAAAGGAACATAAAAAAGCGGCAGGAAGACTTAAGACAGTTCTTGCTACTTATAATGAGGCAGAAGACCTTATTAATATTGGTGCATATAAGAGTGGCTCTAACAGGAATATAGATTATGCTATATACAAGATAGATGCGGTTAATAAGTTCCTTACACAGCAGACCGATGAGAAGTTTTCATTTGAAGACGAATTACAGTCACTTATGGAGCTGTTTGCAGATTATGACGACTTTGAAAGCGGAAAGCTTAAGCTTGGAGAACAGCCGGCAAGACAGAGGCGTTAGTAAGTATAAGCTTGCGGCGGCTATGTAAGATATAGTGATGTATAAAGAGAGACAGACATATGGCAAAGTTTGTATATGGAATGCAGAATGTCCTTAATATAAAGGAGCGTATGGAAACACAGGCAAAGACTGAGTATGCGCAGATGTTAGGAGCACTTCATGACGAAGAGATAAGGATGCAGAGTATAGTAAATACTCTGAATTCCTATAAGTCACAGGCTAAGGAGCTTGCTATGGGAACGCTTGACATTGCAAGAATAAGAAGATGCAGTGAAGCTATAAGTATAACTGAAGATATGGCGAAAAATCAGGCAGTCAGGGTCAGAATAGCAGAAAAGAATGTAGAAAATGCCATGATGAAGCTGACAGCAGCAGTTAAGGAAAGAAAAGTTCAGGAAAAGCTGAAAGAAAAGGCTTTTGAAGAATTTTTACAGGAATTAAATGCACAGGAGATGAAAGAGATTGATGAAGTCGTAAGTTTCAATTATAATAATAGGGAAGAAGATGTCTGATATTAGTAAATATATTACTATTACAGATATATAGATAAATTAATATGGAGAACAGAGTATTATGGCAAAGAAGAAATCCAAGGAAGAACTAGATATCGATGATGGCTTAGATATGGGCGAAGAGTCGGAGAGCACAGGTGGCAATAAGCTGCTTAATATATTGATTGTACTTATTGTTATTATTATATGGCTTGCTATATTTGCATTACTTATAAAGATGAATGTCGGCGGTATAGGAAGTATGTTAAGACCTTATCTTAAGAATATTCCAGGTATTAATATGATACTTCCAGATGCAACAGATGAAGAGGTATCGGAGGAATCTGGTGGCAAGTATAAGAGCCTTTCGGAAGCTATAGACAGAATTAATGAGCTTGAAGCACAGCTTGAGCAATATCAGAACTCAGATTCAGCAGATTCTTCTACAATAGCAGAGCTTCAGGCAGAAGTTGCAAGACTTAAAACGTTTGAGGAAAATGCACAGTATTATCAGGACCTTAAGGATAGATTCGACAAGGAGGTAGTATATGCAGATAATGCACCTGATATAGAAAATTATAAGAAGTGGTATGAGTCAATTGATTCAGACAATGCAGCCAAGTTATATCAGCAGGTAGTTCAGGATCTTCAGGAGTCGCAGAAAGTTAAAGATTGGGCAGAAGCATATGCTAAGATGGATGCTGATAAGGCGGCAGCTATTCTTGAAGAGATGACAGGTGATACAAATCTTGTTTCAAAGATACTTAATTGTATGACCTCTAAGCAGAGAGCAGCTGTACTTGCAGAGATGGATCCGGTATATGCAGCCAAGCTTACTAAGATTACATATCCATAGAATATACATTAACAGTATAATTAATTGTCAGTTAAATGTGGTAATCTGATTATGCATTTAATTGTGTATAATCTGTTACATATATGATGTTAAAGGATTATATTAATTGCAAAGCAATGCAGCAGATCCTGTACATCAGTGAGTGGTAATAACTATTTTTGGCACTCATTATATTATAATTAAGAAAGGAGGAATAGTATGGTAAGTCCAGCAGTTATGGGAACAGGAACAGTAAGTAATGTTTCAGCAAAATCAGTTTCAAGAAACAGCTGTTCTGGCAGTGGTTCAGACTTTAAGAAAGTTATGGCAGCCTCACTTGCACAGAATACGGCAGGAGCAGGTAAGAATCCTGCTGATAATAAGCTTTCAGTGCCAATAGCAGAAAAGTCGGATGCACAGACAGCAAAGAGCAGTTCTCAGGACGTTAACGCAGCAGATGCAGGTAGTAATAATAAGGCACAGTCTGTAAACGGTGCTGATAAGAATGAGCTTAATGATAAAGTTAATGAAGCAGTGCAGGATGTTAAGGATACTATTAAGGATGAACTTGATGTATCAGATGAAGATATAGCTAAGGCTATGGAAGTTCTTGGAATGACAGCAACAGACCTTTTGTCAGTAGTTAAGGTTACAGAGCTTGTAGGGGAACTTACAGGTACAGATGCAATAACACTTATAACAGATGATGATATGTTAAGCAGACTTACATCGGTTCTTGATGTTGTCAATGCAGCACAGCAGGATATAGCAGATATGTCAGGTGTAAATGTTGAAGATGTCAGTGATGTTATAGCAACAGCCAATACAGAAGCAGATGTCAATAAGGATGTAACAGACAATGTGGTTAGCAATAACCAGCCGGCAGCTATTGAAGAATCATTAAGTGATATGCTTGCTAAGAAGATTACAACAGATGGTTCAGCAAAACAACAGAATAATGCTGGAGAGCAGAATCATAACACTGAAACTTATGGAAGTGTTGCTGACAACATGATTCAGAGTATGTCAGATAGTTTTGCGGATATTATAACAGAGGATACTGCTTATGTCAGTGAAGCTGATATAGTTAATCAGGTTATAGACCAGATTAAGCTTACATCAGGTAAAGAGCTTACAAGCATAGAGGTTATGCTCAATCCTGAAAGACTAGGAAGTGTCCATGTTACAGTTTCAGCAAAGAATGGTATACTTACTGCGCAGATAGCAGCTCAGAATGAACAGGTTAAGACGGCGCTTGAGAACCAGATGACAACCTTAAGAGAGAATTTTGAAAATCAGGGTATCAAGGTTGATGCTGTTGAGATTACAGTTATGACTCACCAGTTTGAGGCAGGACAGAACTTTGGACAAAATGAGTCCGAAAGAAAACAGTCAGAGCGAAAGTTAAATAAGAAGCTTGATTTGTCAGCATATGATGATGAAGTGGATGATGAATTCAGTGATGACGAATTAAGAAGAAAAGATTCTATACAGAATGGAAACAGTAGTGTAGAATATATTGCATAGTTAATGAGAAGAAAGGAGAAAAGTTATGGCAGGAGTAGATAATACATCAGGTGTTACATCGAGTCAGATTATCAGTTCTACATCTAAGACAAGCAACACAAAGCAGTCCAATATGCTTAATATGCAGGACTTTTTAAGCTTGTTAGTAGCTGAAATGCAGAATCAGGATCCGCTTGAACCAACAAGTAATTCTGACTATATGGCACAGATGGCAACATTCTCACAGGTTGAAGCAACATCAGATATGAATGAAAGAGTATTAAGCCAGACAGCATCTAATCTTATAGGTAAAGCAGTTATTGTAAAGACTGATACTAACAGTTCTGGCTATGCAGGTGGTATAGTTAATGGCTGGCAGGAGATTGATGGTATAGTATATCTTGGAATTAATGGTAACCTTTATGATATCAATGATATTGACCAGGTTATAGATAAAGATTACTATGAAAAGTGGAATAATGCTGCGAATGGTAATGGCTCTAACGCTAATTCTGGAAGCAGCACTAATACAGATAACAAGACAGAGTAATGGATACTGTAAATGGATTGAAGGTATTCAGGCTTTAAGTTAGCCATATATGTCTGAGATATAGAAAACATCAGGCAGGATTGGAGCTTCGTATGAGTAATATGATTAATAATAATATTAATTCAATTGAACGAATGACCGAAGCTATCAGTAAGAGAAAGAAACAGGATGTTAATGCCACTTATAATGGCCCTTCATTTACTGAAATATTAAGTAGACAGAAGTCAATAGATGAACTTATTGCAGACAGAACTGAAGAGACAGTTGTATCTGGTGGGATAAGGTTTACAAAGCATGCAGATGCAAGACTTATGCAAAGAAACATCAGACTTACTGACGAACAGATGACAAGACTTGAAGAGGGAACCAGAAAGGCATCCGATAAAGGAATCAAGGAGTCTTTGGTTCTTGTTGATGATCTTGCTTTTATAGTTAATACTGATAAGAAGATGGTTATAACGGCAATAGACCAGAATTCAAGTGAAGATAATATATATACAAACATTGATGGTGCAGTTATTATATAGCAGGACCGGTAAGGATGCTATTCACCCCGGAATGACGGAAGGGGTGGACATACATCAGTGTAAAACAGGTTTAGGCAATATGGAGGAACAAATATTATGATGAGAGCATTGTTCTCTGGTGTATCAGGCCTTAAGGCTCACCAGACAAGAATGGATGTTATAGGTAATAATATAGCTAATGTTAATACAGTAGCATATAAGTCACAGTCTATGACTTTCAGTGAAGTGTTTTATCAGACAACACAGACAGCTACAGGACCTAATGCGACTACTGGTAAAGGTGGTACTAATGCTATGCAGATTGGTCTTGGTTCATCAGTTGGCGCAATTTCAACAGCTATGACGACAGAAGGTGCCACAGAAAGAACAGATAATACAACAGATCTTGCTATTACAGGTAGTAATGCATTTTTTATCGTAAGTAATGCTGGAACTACATATTTTACAAGAGCTGGTAACTTCACAAAGGATGAGTCAGGTGCACTTGTTACACAGTCAGGCGCTAATGTAATGGGCTGGCAGATAGATGCTACAACAGGTGAAGTAGTTAAGGATAAGGTATCAAAGCTTTATCTTGACAGTCCTGAATTCAGATATACATTACCAGAAAGAACAACAGGACTTACACTTACAGGTAATATAGATTCATCATCTACAGAAGATCTTGCGGCAACACTTAACTTTTATGACAGCTTAGGAAGTTCATATCAGGCTACTATAGTGTTCCATAGAGAAGGTCAGACTGGTAATGATGTAACATATTCAATAGCTGGTTCAACAATAACAAAGGATGGTGAATCAACAACTCTTACAATAGAAACAAGTGATTCACTTGTGTTTAATTCAGTTACGGGTCTTTCAAATGAGGCTAATTCTAATATAACATTTACAATTGGAAGTGATACAGCGAATGACCCTCAGCTCGATTCTATCGGTTCAGTAGGCGATCATACTCTTACTGTTGATATGTCAGGTATTAAGATGATAAAGGATAACAGTTCTATAAAGCAGACAGATGGTATACTTGATCCAGTATCTGGTGCTTATGTAGGTGGTGGTAAAGCTGTTGGTACTATGACATCTTATGGTATTGATACAACAGGACGTATTGTTGCAAGTTATAGTAATGGTGATACTCAGGTTATAGGACAGATTGCCGTAACAGAGTTTACTAACCCGGCAGGTCTTGAAAAGGTTGGTGAGAACCTTTACTCAGCAACACTTAACTCAGGTGAGTTTGATGGTATAGGTAAGGATATTTCTTCTACAAGTGGAAAGATTCAGTCAGGAGTACTTGAAATGTCTAATGTAGATCTTGCTTCAGAATTCACAAGCATGATTACAACACAGAGAGGTTATCAGGCTAATTCGAGAATTATCACAGTGTCAGATACATTGCTTGAAGAACTTATTAACCTTAAGAGATAATTAATATAATTGAAGCGGTTTATACGGGATGAAGCGCTACAGATAGTTTGCAGCGTTTCATTCTGTTGATAGAAAAGACTTGTAAGAGGACTTTTAGGATAGTTAAATTTACTTAGAAAAATATGCAGAAAATGGCAGTATTTTGTTGCATTATTTTGCCATTGGTGTTTTAATATAGATAGTTTTACATGGGGGATTGTATTTATAAGGATAAGTATGCCCCACAACGAAAGAATGGATGGTGTATTGAATGGATATAGCTACACTTGTTGGTACTATTGTCGGATTTGTAATGGTAATATTCGGAATTATGTGGGGTAAAGGAGCCTCGGTACTCCAGAATTTCATAGATGTTCCTTCAATTATTATTACAGTTGGTGGTTCATTGTCGGGAATTATGGCTTCTTATAGTCTTAAGGATTTCCTTGGTAATTTCAAGGGAGTCGGTCTTGCATTTAAGGATCCCAAGTATGATCACGGAGCTACAATATCTAAGATAATCGAATTGTCTAATGTGGCAAGAAAAGAAGGACTTCTTGCGCTCGAAGAAGTTGCCCAGAACTTAGATGATGAATTTATGAAGAAGGGAATTCTGCTTATAGTCGATGGTACAGAGCCGGAACTCGTAAGAGGAATTCTTGAAACAGAACTTATGAATATGGATGAAAGACACAGAAGTGTTGCTGGTTTCTTCGAGGCGTGGGCAGCTCTCGGTCCTGCCTGGGGTATGATTGGTACGCTTATTGGTCTGGTTAATATGCTAAAGGATCTTACGGATTCTTCGGCAATCGGTCCTAATATGGCGACAGCCTTGCTTACAACACTTTATGGTTCACTTATAGCTAACTGGTTCTGTACTCCTATAGCGAACAAGTTAAAAGCTCAGAATGCTACAGAGTATCAGCTCAGGGAAATAGTTATTGAAGGTCTTCTTTCAATACAGGCAGGTGAGAACCCAAGAGTTATTGAAGAGAAGCTTAAGTCATTCCTTTCACCAGCTACAAGAACAGCCATTTCGACAGAAGAAGGTGGAGGTGAGGCTTAATGGCTAAAAAGAAACCTCAGGAACAACCAGCTGGTGCTCCAGCGTGGATGAGCACTTTCAGTGATCTGATGAATCTTTTGCTGTGTTTCTTCGTACTTCTTTTCTCTATGTCATCTGTTGATGCAGAGAAGTTTGAGAAAGTAGCGGCATCGCTTAATGCCAGTTTTAGTATATTCTCAGCAGGTGGTTCCGCACTGACGGATGAAGGTATACTTGTCGGGAGTGGGGCTACACAGCTTAATGATCTTAGTTCTTATTATAATAATATGGGACTTAACACAGATGGTGAGTTCACAGAAGAAGTAAAAAGTGCTCAGGAGCAGATTGAAAAAGAAGGTTTGAAAGAATCAGAGAATATGGCAGAGCAGATAGAGAATAACTTGAAATCTGCCGGTGTGGACAATCAAGTTGAGGTAACAGCAACAAGCAAGTATGTTATGCTTAATCTGAATGGTGGTATACTGTTTAACTCAGGAGATGCAGAACTTACAGCAGATGCTGTTAAGCTGCTTGAAGGTGTTTCAGATGCAATATATCAGTATGATAATAACTATATAACTATAGAAGGACATACAGACAGCAATCCTATCAATACTGCAAAGTATCCGGATAATATGATGCTTTCAGTACACAGGGCACATAGTGTATATAATTATCTTGTCAAGACTAAGAACTTTGACCCTAAGACATTGACTTCATCAGGAAGAGGAGAGAGTGTTCCAGTTGCGGATAATTCCACAGCAGAGGGAAGAGCACAGAACCGTCGTGTCGAGATAAGAATATATAATAATCTAAATAGCGATATTCAATAAAAGGAGAAAGCATATGAAAAAGAGTACATTAAATGTGATAACACTTGCGCTTGTGCTTATTAATCTTGTACTTACAGTTATTCTGACATTTTCACTTGTGTCAACGAATAATAAAACAAATAAGCTTATAAGCAAGGTGGCAGAGATAATTGATCTTGATGTTGCTGGTGCTGATACAGGAGATAAGGGTACATCTTCAAGTTCAGGCCTTGATGATATCACTTATGTTGATGTAACTAACAATGATTCTAAGGATATTATGATATCCTATACAGATGGTGGAAAGACACATTACGCCATCATGAATGTATCACTTGGTCTTAATACTAAGGCAAAGGATTATACGGCTAAGAGTACTACTATTAACAATGGTATGAAAGTTATTGTAAATGCAGTCCAGACAGAGGCTATGAAGTATACATATAGTACAGTAGCATCAAGTAAAGCTACTATTGAATCAGCTTTGTTAGAACAGCTGCAGGATACATTCCAGACACAGTGTATAACATCTGTAATAGTATCAATAGTAGTACAGTAAGAGATGGATGCGTTTAATGATTATGAGATATAAGGAGGTGAGGAAGACATGGGAGAGGTCTTATCACAAGACGAGATAGATAATCTCCTGAAAGCACTCAGCAGTGGAGAACTGGATGTTGATGAGATGAAGAACGGCGAAGAAAAACAGGTGAAGAACTATGACTTCGCAAGACCTTCAAAGTTCTCAAAGGAACATTTAAGAACACTTGAGATTATCTTTGAACATTTTGGAAGACTTCTAGCAACCAATCTTCCAGCCTATTTAAGAAAAACAGTTAGTGTTGATGTAGTGAATTCAGAGGTTGTAATATATTCAGAATTCTCGAATGCGCTGTCAAATCCAGTGCTGTTAGGGGTGGTGAGTATGAAGCCGCTTGCTGGCAATATGGTTATGGAGATGGCTTCAAATCTGGGATTTGCTATAGTTGACAGGTTACTTGGAGGAGCTGGAGCGGCTCTTGATAAGGAGAGAGATTTTTCAGAGATAGAGCTGACGATAATAGAAAGAATTTTTTCAATATGCGTGAATCTTTTAAGAGAGCCTTGGGAGAATGTTATAAAAGTAACGCCAAGACTTGAAAGAATAGAAACGAATTCACAGTTTGCGCAGATTATATCGCCAACAGAAACAATAGCAATCATAACCATCAATCTTAAGATAGGCGATGTTGAAGGACTTATGAATGTTTGTCTTCCATTCACATTGTTAGAGCCGGTTATGGATAAGCTTAATACCAAGTTCTGGTTCGCTAATATGCAGGAGAAAGATCCTACAATGTATGGCGATGTGATTGAGAATATAATCAGCAAAACTAAGGTGCCTATCAAAGCAATACTTGGTGGGTCTAAGGTTAATGTAGCAGATTTTGTAAACCTTCAGGTAGGTGATATAATTAAAATTGATAAAAAGGTTGATCAGGAATTAGATGTATATGTGGGCAATATAAAGAAGTTCAATGCATTACCTGGTTACTTTGAAGATAAATACGCAGTTAGAATAACAGACGTAATTAGAGAGGAGAGTGAGTAACAGATGGATGGCATGTTATCACAAGATGAGATAAACGCATTATTAAATGGAATGAATAGTGATGACAGCAGCGATGATAATGCGGATTCGGCAGCACAGGATAGCAGCATGGCTGGTGATAATAATACGAATAATGATATTCCAGATACTGAGGAAGTCCTTTCTGATTACGAAAAGGATGCAGTTGGTGAAATATCCAATATAAGCATGGGAACAGCAGCGACAACACTTAGTTCACTGCTTAATCAGAAGGTAAATATAACAACACCTAGGGTTGAAATTGCAGATTGGGAGCATCTTTCAAGTAAATATGACAGACCTTGCGTTATGTTACAGATAAGATATAAAGAAGGTCTTGATGGTAATAATGTACTTATTTTGAAAGAAAAAGATGTAAAGATTATTACAGATCTTATGATGGGCGGTCCTGGTAATGCAGATGATGCAGAAGAACTTACAGATCTTCATCTGAGTGCAATTGGTGAGGCTATGAACCAGATGATGGGTTCAGCGGCAACATCACTTTCATCTATGTTTAATAGAAAGATAGATATCAGCCCACCAATAGCTAACATAGTAGAAACATATAATGAAATGGATGATTCGCTTCCACCATTTCTTGCTGGTCAGTTCGTTATGGTAGCATTCAAGATGCAGATAGGCGATCTTATTGATAGTGAGATTATGCAGTTGTATCCAATAGACTTTGCTAGAGAACTTCTTAATATGTTCTCTATAGACCCAACTATGGGCGGTCAGATGAACACAGAAGATACACCTGCTA
>ERZ779902.94-NODE-94-length-40111-cov-4.613067_pt1 | contig 40111 bp, 56 predicted proteins | sample MGYA00511350_ERZ779902 | MGnify/ENA primary metagenome ERZ779902 (study PRJEB29588, sample SAMEA2146908) | human gut metagenome | biome: human gut; feature: human-associated habitat; material: faeces | place: Denmark | collected 2008/2010 ...
AGCTAAACAAACGGTTCTGACCGATATTCACTCCATTTTGTTGCAGTATCTTTGCCAATTCAGCAACCAAGCAAGAACGTTGAGAAGCTGAAACGGCATCAGCAAAAAGAACTTTAGGTGCATCTTTCTGAATCTTCTGTTCTGCAATTTCTGCTTTTTGTTCAGCTTCGATACGTTTCTGCTTTTCTTCTTTCAAGTTGGTTGCAAGTTGAATCAGGAAATCGGGTGAGGTCAAAGCTTTTTCAAGTGTTTTTCGCGTCATGTATGCACCATGCTTGCGGATTGAAGGCAAAACTTCATCGCAAACCCGATCTTGGAATTTTTCAGCGTCCGGTAATTTGGATTTCATTGTCAACCGATAAACTTCACTCTCTTTGCCATACTTTATAGCCTGTACACCACTTTGGGTGGGGGTTTCCAAAACAGTAACCCCCTTACAATGGTCTATAACAGCTTTAGCAGGATTTGAATAGCCGAGTGCTTTAGCTGCATCTGCCAGGCAAAACAACGGTTCTTCATTCTCATTCATAGCGATTCTTACTTTTCCGAACTGCTCATTTTGGAAAATCTGAATATTATTCATGCTTTTACGCAGTTTTTAAAATTGAACCCCACCAAAGGCAAGTCCCTCACTTCTTACCGATGGCGGGGTTTATACTTTTTTAGCCGTGAGGATGGCTGCATTATTCCTGTCTGCGAATTTATCACTGACCGATTGCGTGACCTAAAAAATGTCGTGTGCAGAACAACCAATCGGCAAAAGGTTTGTTATTTATAGAAAAAGCAACCCCTAAATGTATAGAGGCTGCTTGTAGTGTCTTTCTTGCCAACCCGCCAGCCGTATTACTGGCGGGGTATCATAACGTGAACGTTGGTCGAAACCTCAACGTGCATCTTACACTATCTGTTTACGCGGCAATCATTTCCTAATCTTTTTTTCATTTCGGCTATTGAACTATCCAAAGCTGCAATCATCCTCTCATAGTCCTTATGTGATCCGGCTGCATTATCCGCTATCACATTGCCAAGTTCCTCGATAGAGGCGCAAATGTCGCCTACAAGTTGTTCGTTTTCTTCCATGATATTAATAGTTAAGTTAGTCACCTACGTAATGAGAACCGAAACGCCCTTTGCCGTTATCGGTATAGTAAGCGGATGCCGGGATTGACAAATCATCATAAGCACTGCGCTTTGCAGGTTCGGCTAAAGAAACCTTCATAGCTTCTTTCTCTGCGTTTATCACTTCCTCATCAGACACACGCTTCTTTTCGTTAGCCCAAGCAAGTTTAAGACAGTCCGCCCAAGTCTTTACTCCATGAGTGAGGGAATACAGTTTCATGTACTTCTTTATCTGGTGGGCGGCTTTCATTATCTTGCTTAAGTTGTAGCGTTTCATAATTGTATATTTTAATGTTGTACATCAATTTTATATTGCAAATATAATGTAGCAGATTAATATAGCAAAATAAAACAATAATATAACGCATCAAATTAACATTAATTAATTATGTAATACATTAAATATAGGGATGAGTATTGTACTTTTGTATCATAACTAATTAATGCGCTACATTATGGCAGAATTAAGAATAAAAGAAGTGTGTAAAGAGAAAGGTGTTAAAGTCATGGACTTATCTACTATGATAGGTGTTTCACAGACAAACACAAGTAATATAATCAATGGAAAGGTAAATCCATCGCTTGAAACATTGGAGAAAATCGCCAGTGCCCTAAACGTTCCTATGTGGCAGCTATTTGCTTCACCGGAAGAGGTTACCGGGGATAACGAACTTACAGCCCTTATCCAGCACAAGAAAGATTTCTACAAAACCGTTACAATAGAGGAACTAAAGAAAATTGGGACTGGAATAGAAGAAAAAGCCGGTTAAAGTTGTATTTATATATAACTTTTATCACCTTTGCCCCATGAGAAAGATAATCGCATATAGGAATTATTTCAGTGACTTTATAAAGAAATTGTCAGCAGACGAAATAAACAAGATTCGTCGTGCGTTGGACTTATTCAAAGTGGAAGATAAAATGCCAAGACATTTTATAAAGTTCATACGTGACGGCGTTTATGAATTCCGTGTAAACTATGGGAATAATGAATTTCGTATCTTTTTCATATATGATGGTGATACTGTCGTTGTTCTCTTTAATGCCTTTAAGAAGAAAACGCGGAAAACGCCGGATAATGAAATAAAGAAAGCGGTAAAATTAAAGGAGGAATATTATGCAGCTAAAAGAAATCAGTAAGGACATTTACGATTTGGATTCATGGTTGGATGAAGGATTGGGCAAAGAGGGGACTCCCGAACGTGAAAAGAATCGTGAGAAGGCATGGGAAGAGTATAACGCTCAGATACTATTGGATGCACGCAAAAATGCGCGTCTTACACAAGCTGAACTTGCTAAACGAATCGGTGCGGACAAAGGCTATATTTCAAGGATAGAACGAGGCTTGACCGTTCCAACTGTTGCTACCCTTTATAAGATAGCAGCAGCTATGGGGTTAACCGTTGAATTGCGTCCTGCTTGAAAAACAAACGCAGGGCTCAGATTTATATCAAGATAAACTGAGCCCTGAAACTCCTTCTATTTATAGATGAGCGCTGCAAATATACGCTGATATATTTGAATATACGACAAATTTTGCGCCATGATTGTTTATTTAACGCCATGATATAAAATTAACATAACTATATTGTCAGATAAAAAGAACGCTTTAGAACTATTCAATCAAAGAAACCACCTCTTTCTTTATCTCATCGTCTATTTCCCTATATCGGGCAAAAGCCTTGCTACCTTCCGTGTGCCCTGATAATGAACCGACAAGGTTCGGGTCTTTCACTTTCTTATATAGATTACCTATGAATGTTCTTCTTGCCATGTGAGAGGATGCAACTTCGTTTATCGGCCGTTTCTCCTCCTTGCCAGTGGTCGGATTAAGAACAGTAACCATGCGGGTTATATCGCAACATTTGAATATTTCTTTTATAGCATTATTGTATTTCTGAGCCGAAATAAATGGGAATAGTTTTCTTTTGTCACCTACTTCCTTGTATTTGTTTATAAGGGCTTTTGCACGCTCATTTAATGGTACACGCACGACAATCGGACGTTCGTCACGTGTCTTGTGTGGAATGTACTCTATGGCTCCGTTGATGATGTTCTCCTCTGTCATTTTCAACAAGTCGGATACCCGGCATCCTATCAGGCATTGAAAAATGAATATATCCCGTTGCGTGGCAAGGTGAGGACGGTTGGATAAATCGAAATCGGCAATATGGTTACGTTCTTCCAGTGTCAGACAGAACGGAGTACCATACTTTTCTGTGGTAACTCCGTTGTATTTGTCAAATGGTCTATTATCCGTTATTCCCTGCTGATCGCACCAATTATAGAAGGCGCGGAGTTTGTCAGACAATGCGCATATTGTATTATTCCCTCTCGGCTGTGGCTTAATATTTTTACGGGCGGCATGCGCTATTGCAGGGAACGCCTCATATATTTGGGGATATTCCTCATAAAGTATATGTTCGTTTCTTAAAAAACTTTCTATATCTTCGAGGGTGTCTGAGTTTATTTTGTCTATATCCAGATTAAACTCTTTTTTTTCATATATAGCAATAAACAGTTCATATCTTTGTAATGCACGAACAAGCACGCGAAAATTCTTATCTCTTACTTCTGATAGTCTCTTTTTCTGGAGGTAAGATTCTATAATGACAAAGAACCCTTCTTATTATGAATATTTAACTTTCTATCATTCATATATTATTGTAGCCGGCTGTTTTAAGGGAGTAGGTATTTATCAGTTATGTACAATCTGTTAATAATTAGCGTGCTATGTGTTAATTGCGATTAAATGTTAGATTAATATATTAATCAAAATATTAATTAATATACTAACTAAATTGCTGATAATTAATGTAATAACTGTCATTTTGTACCTGTTTTCGTAATTAGTGTATTATCTTTGTTGTACTTCATGATAACCTAATGCCTTATTATTATGCATGCAACAAAGGGATTTTCCTCTATTTCGGAATTAAAACATATTCGTGAGCAAAAGTCAAGGCTATCTGAAAGAGAGGCGGAATTAGTAAGTCCGATATTAACTGATCTTGAGTCCATTCCCTATATATACGAGTTGTTTAAAAATATAGTACGCACTATGAATATTCCGCCTCGTGAAAAAATAATTCAGAGAAAGGAATTTTTGTTTATCATACTTTTTTTGTTTGTCCCAAGTGTATTAGCGGGTGGGCGTATACCTAATGGGGTTAGGAAATCTCTTGAACATGTATTTCCAAAGGTAAAGCCTTGTACTATATCAAACAACATTGCTGATGTCTTTTTTTTGTATCAGCAATACAAATACTTCAGAAGCGACATTAATATTATTTATAAAGAAATGCTTAAACGATTGGAAGAGGGCGATACTCTAGATGAATTAAAGCGCCTTACATTCAAATAACGAACCTTTTTCAGATTGTTTGTTATCGGCAAGACATTTGCTTTTCTCATTTTACACAATGGTCTATCTTTGAAAATATATAAAGAAGAATAATAGGATGAGACTTTCAATTAAGCAAGAAAATTTTTGTAATTATTACCTCGAAAGCGGCAATGCTTCCGATGCTTATCGTCGTGCTTATTCATGCAAAGGGAAATCAGATAATGCGATTTGGGTAGAGGCGTCCAGATTAGCTAATAACCCTAAGGTTGCCCTAAGGATAAGTGAGTTGAGTTCTGAAATGCGGCGCCGGTCAGATATTACAAAAGATGAAGCGGTAGGAATTTTGGCGGATATTGCAAGGGCGAATATTGTAGACGCCCTTGAAATCAAGTCTGATGAGATGTTTACTACCATAGTGGTAAAGGATGTATCCGCCTTGCCTATTGGCATTCGAAGAGCCATTCTTTCCGTAAAGAGTACAGATAAAGGTTATGAACTGAAATTGTATAATAAGATTGATGCAATAGAAAAATTGGCAAAATTGCTGGGTTGGGATGCAACTGAACAGAAAGATATTGTAAAGGAAGATAAAAATGATTCTATAACAATTCAGATAATAGACAAAAGGAGGGACGTTGTAGATGCTGATACAAACGACTAAAATATATGCTACGGTTGATAGTGCGATAAAATCAGGATACAAGGTTGTATCTGCACAAGGAAGCTCAAGAAGCTCAAAAACGTATAATATATTGATATATCTTTTAGTATATATACTCCAACATCCTAAAACCTCTCTTTCTGTTGTGCGCAAGACGCTACCGTCGTTAAAGGGGTCTGTATTTCGGGATTTTAAGGAGATAATGCAAGACAAATTCCGAATGTGGGATAACCGCTGCATGAATAAATCTGATATGGTATACACGTTTCCTAATGGTTCGTTCTGTGAATTTTTCTCAACTGACGATGAGCAAAAGATACGAGGAAGAAAACGTAATATTCTGTATTGTAACGAAGGCAATGAAATATCCTTCCTCGAATGGCAACAACTGGTGATGCGTACTACTGATTTTTCAGTTATAGATTATAATCCATCTTTTTCAGATGAGCATTGGTTATGTGATTTGAATAAAGATTCGCGGACTTTTCATTTTATCTCTACTTATAAGGACAATCCTTTTTTGGAGCAAACTATTATAGATGAGATAGAGTCTCTCCAGCATAAGAATAAAGTGCTATGGACTGTGTACGGTTTGGGATTGCAAGCTATGGCAGAAGGACTTGTATTCCCGGATTTTGAAATAGTGGATGAATTTCCTACTTACGCTAAACATGTTGGGGCCGGATTGGATTTTGGATATAGCGCTGACCCTACAGCGGTGGTAAGATGTGGTATAGTAGACGATTGCATGTATCTTGATGAATTGTGTTATCAAACCCACATGTTAACAAGTGAAATAATAGATGTGTTGAAGCCATTAGGGTTATTTGTATATGCAGACAGTGCGGATCCGAGACTTATTCAAGAAATTTCTAATGCAGGTATTGTGATTTATCCAGCGGATAAGTACAAAGGTTCAGTCATGGGCGGTCTGTTTAAGATGATGGAATATAGGCTTTGCGTGACTAAGCGTTCTGTTAATCTCATTAAGGAACTGAAAAATTATGTATATGAACAAAACAAGGATGGCAAGTTTATAAACGCACCTATTGATGCTTATAACCATTTGATTGACGCTGCCCGTTACTGGACAATTGGCAAGATAATGGGAAAGATTTTACTTTCTAAGCAATATGATAAAGATGATTTAGGACTATACTAAAATTGATGATATGAATTTTATAGAAGCAATATTCAATGTTATCCGTAACAAGACCCTAAACGCTGTAGGGGTTGAACGAGATTTGATGAAACTTATTCAAAATAAAGATATTTCCCGTGTACAATCTGTTATGCAAAATCGTGATACGTACGTATCTGATGCCATAAAGGAATATACTCCAGAACTTCATGATGTAATGAAGCGTCCCGATAAGCCGAGAAAGAACAGACAGCCCTATAAAGTTGAAAAACTTCCCCGACGTAGACAAGTGTACATAAATGAGGTGGAGTTGTTCTTTTTGTTGGGAAATCCTATATCATGGAAGCCTTCTTTGGACATAGAGGGTAAGGATGAAGCTTTTGATGCTTATATGCAGTTTTTAAAAGATACAAGATTTAATACTACCATGCGGCAAGCTAAAAGATTGGCGGGGGCTGAAACCGAAAGTGCTAAAGTGTATCATATTTATAATGATGGTGGAAAGCCCGCCGTAAAGGTGCTCGTTATATCCAAATCAAAAGGATATACCCTGAGACCTTTGTTTGACCAATATGAAAACATGATAGCTTTTGGTTATGGTTACTTCTTGAAAGAGGGAGATAGGACAATAGAACATTTTGATATACAAACTCCAAATTTTATATTTCGATGTAAGCGGGCTAATATCGGATGGAATGTAACTCCAGTTGAAAACCCTACCGGGAAAATCAATGTGATTTATTATCGCCAAGATAAAGCCTGGGCAGGCACTGAAAGAAGATGCGACCGAGAGGAAATGATTGATTCTAAAGCTGCTGATACAAATAATTATTTTGCAGACCCTAAGATAAAGGCTACTACAGATGTTATTAAATCTTTGGCCGACCCTGATACTGTAGGTCAGGTTATCCAACTGACAAATAAAGATAATAGCCTGATTGATTATATGACTCCACCAGAATATTCTTCCATGAAAGAGAGCGAAAAGGCGGATTTGAATTCTTCGATTCTTTTCGATTCGTTTACTCCTGATTTTTCTTTTGAAAACATGAAAGGGCTTGGCACTTTATCCGGAGAGGCATTGAAACGGGCTATGATATTGGGCTTCATTAAGAGGGATAATTTAAAGGAAATATATGATATATTGGTTGATAGAGAAAAAAATCTTATTCTTGCCATTATGAAAAATGTTACCCATATCCAACTTAGAGAAAAATTAGAAAAATTGAATATAGAACATGAATTTTCTGAGCCGTTTAATGAGGATGTTCAAGGGAAGTGGGCAGCAGTAGGGAAGGCTTATCAGGATGGAATTATTTCACTTGAGCAAGCGGTTAATATGCTTGCGGTTACTGATAATCGGCAGGAAGAAATACAACGGATATTAGATGAGCGTCAAGCTGTGAATAAACAGAAAGGGGAATAACATCCCCTTTTTTATAGAATAACAAACCTTTTGCCAATTGTTCGTTTTAGAGCCTTTATAAATTTCTCCCATCTTTTACTAATATCTACTTTTATCCTGAATTTAAAATAATTAAGTATGAAAGAAAAAATATTCAATCAGCTTAAACAGGTTTTTTCAAAGCTGGGTTTGTCTGATGAGATTCTTCAATCAGTAGCATCATCGCTTGACGCTATGGGATTAATAACCGATGATAACCTTGCAACTATAGTAAAGGGGCAAGAATCAATGCTGAAATCTTACCAAAGTAATTTTGATAGGCTGCGTACAGAAGGTGCAGCCTACAAGAAGGAATTGGAAGAACTGAAAGCAAAAGGTGGTGGGGGCGACCAACAGCAACCAACCAATGAGGAACCGGAGTGGTTTACAAGGTACAAGCAAGAGCAGGAAGATAAAATCAGTAAACTTATGACTGAAAATCAAAATGCAAAAGCAGTACAAGCGCGTGCCGCAAGAAACAATCTGATTCTTTCAAAAGCAAAAGAACTCAAAATCTCGAAAGAGAGAATAGAAGAAGGATTTGCTATCTCCGATGATATGGACGAGGTGGCGATTACAGACTATCTTTCTAAAGTGAGACAGAATGAGGTCGCAAAAGGCTTGGAGGATAAAAGTTCGGCATTCTCCTTGTCTACACCTAAAGACCAGGGCAAAGAACTGGCTAAAGAATGGGCTGAAAAATTGCCGGACGCTAATTAAAAAATAAAGTTATGGCTATTACATTTGAAAAAGAAAAGGTCAAAGGGAATTTCCCCGTTTTTTGGAGAGGTGAGTGCGGCGTTCTTCCGGGAGACTTCAAACTTACAACAGATTTACCGGAAGGCACTTTTGTTAAAAAAGGCACTCCTATAAAACTTGATTTTGCAAAAATGGAGTGTAAGATTTGCAAAGCGGTGGAAGTTATCAATGGCGGTACCACGACCAAACCGCGGATTAAAAAAGGAAGTTTTGCTGTTAAGTCTGAAACCGTAGGCGGACAGGCAATAAATTCCATTGATTCAAGTAACGCGGATTATGATGTGCTGACATTGGCTGCGGACGCAGAAACAGCTGTTGCGGGAGCTGTACTTGGCATTGGGGAAGATTTGCCGGATGCGGTTGTTGAAACAGACTTTGTATTTACGAAAAACATGTCCTTTCAAACAGTGTCCGCAGGATATGAGGTATTAATTTTGAAGGATGTGGCTTATCCAATGCCAAAGGATTGGCTGGTGGGATATAGCATGAAAAATAACCCGTCTATCAAGTATATTAGACAATAAGGAGGTAAATTATGGCAGGATTATTTTATAGTTCTATTTTTGGGGAACTTACAAAACAAGTGCAAGTTCGCATAGACACGGCATCGGAGTTACGTAAAAGATTGTTCGACCAAAACATCTATGAGAAATATTTGGATTGGGATACTCCTACGATTGGGCTGAACTTTGAAGAATTGATTGGGCAGTACAATTTGAGTGTGGCTGCTGCGACTTTAGATTCTAAGGGGAAAGAGCCTATTATGGGAACGGACGGCTTGGAAACATTAAAGCAAAAAGTGCTGACCCATCAGATGAGTTATTCTATGCCGATTGAAGAATACAGAAAAGTTCTTCAAATACTTGATTCTCGTATGCTGACGGATGAGCAGAAAACGCAACAACTCATTAATCTGATGTGGAATAATGTCGGGAAAGTTGTAAATTCTGTTCAGTCTAAACTGGATATTATATTCTTGGGCGCCTTGTCTAACAAAGGAGTTTTTACATTTGATGAGAAAAACAATCCAGAGGGTGGCGTCCGTGGCGTTATAGACCACAAAATGCCTGCTGAGAATATGGCATCGGTAACTTTGGATTGGAATGACGATAATCAAAACAATGTGGACTGTTTTGAGGACATTCAAATGATATTGGACGCCTCTCAAGAGAAGGTGACACTTGATAAAATTCTTCTCTCTCCCAAACGCTTGTCATATATTCTTAGAAATAAGAAGATGAAACAGGTTGTTTTTGGTACAGATAAATCTTCTACTCCACTGTTGATGTCAAATATGAACGAGTTCATGCGTCAGAATGGCTTCCCTATCTTTGAACCCATCAGACGTATCACCCGAATTCAAAACAACGGAACATTAAGTGAGTATTCCCCCTGGAATGATAAGAACTTGGTATTTGTCCCGGCTGGAAAGTTAGGGGTTATCAAAAATGCCTATGCAGACAATGAATTGAGGCAAGAACCTGGTGTAACCTATTCCAATTATGGAAGAATTCGGATTTCTCAGTGGGGTAAGGGTGAAACAGACAATTCCAATGGAGTTGAGTTCACAAAGGCGCAGTCATTATCACTTCCTATCATTACTGAGATTAACGGCATCTATTCTTTGACAGTAGAGGCATAATGACAATTGCAGGCTACATAAAGCAGAGATTTTCCTACATCGGTGAAATGTCCGATGTAGGGGCTTCTGATTTTGCATTAGATTTTGGGCTTAATGCAGGCAAGGAAGTTTCTTCTGAGGATAAAAAGTTAATAGGAACATTAATTGATGGGTTTATTGAGAAAAATATTCTCCATCCTACCTCAGTTGGTGAAAGTGGATTTTCTGCATCCTGGAGCGTTGATTCAATCAAGACCCATATTAAACTTCTGTTAAAGAAATATGGCATAGACTTGAATGAGGAAACTGCTGCAATTGTCGGTCTGAGTGTGATTAAAGATGTATCTGATATATGGTAATGTATTTTTCTCCTCACATATTACAAGTATTAGCAGAAGAAGAACCTGAGTATGACTCTAACGGACAAGTTATTGTAAAGCCGGAAAATAATACGTGGGAAACTATAGGTGTTTGCCGGTGCGACGATGATAACACCCAAGAACTAAAGTCAGACAATGGAGATATGTATATGTCGCATTATCATATAGTCTATGAAGGTCGTGGTTTAAAAGAAGGTAGCAATATTCGCTGTTTGTTTGGAGAGACAGTGAAAGCGGAAGGTATCGCACGCAACCCTAAGAGCTGTAATTATTTTAATTATTCGGAGGTTTGGATATGATTACATCATCAGATGCCGGTATCATAGTATATAATGATTGCAAATCTTTTGGTCTGCCTTTATATCGTAGCTGGTCTTTCCCTAAAAAGAAAGTAGATACGGAGCGTGTTGTTGTTCTTTCTAAGCGCCAAACATCTGATACCTATTGGAACAGAGGATTTATTGAAGTTAATTTCTGTGTCCCGGATTATAAGCAGAATGCCAATCTCAAAAGGCTTAACGAACTTGAGCAGTTGGCTGTTGAGACTTTGGATTCCGTAGGATATTATAAGGGTTCATGGTATCAATATTCTGTTGAGAGCCATGGGATAGAGGAAGATACAGATTTAAATTGTCATTTTGTTAATGTAAAATTATTATTTGAAGTATTAAACATAAATTGAGAAGATTATGAAACCATTTATCGGAATTAAAAAGATATGGTACGGTGATGTGTTTACTGAAGCCGTAACTAAAGCATCATTAAAGACGTGGCTTGAGTCTGCCACACAAGTTAAAAATTCACACCAAGATACTTGGCAGTACACAGAGGACGACCCAACCTACACTGATTACATCAACGAACTTTCGGGTAATATCTATTATCGTGATGTAACCCAAAAGGGGGCAAAAACCATTACATTCACAATGGGTGAATATACATTTGACGATAAGATTGATTTGCAAGGTGGCGAAAAGGTTGATACGGATGCGGGCTGGGCGGCATCAGATACTCCGGGAATTATGAATAAGGGAATTGTAGGGCAGACAAAAACAGGCAATTATGTAGTCTTTACAAATGCTGCGGTTATCGCCAAAGGAACAATGGCCGAAAAAAACATTGGCTTGGGAGTTACTGCTGTTGCGATGGAAAATCCTAATGATAATGTGAAGAGTGACTATTTGTTTGATGGGGAAAAAGTGTAAGCTGCCGCCTTGATGTCAGCAGAAGCGCCTGTCAAGAGCAAACCTACCATTTAAATAAATTTATATGGAACCAAAGGGGTGTAGTGTAAATTGCACCCCTGTTTAATATATTAATAATGAATGCTGCAAAAATAGTAAATGGCTCTATTATTGGCTCTGACTTTAAGACGATTGCCGTCAATAACAAATCATATATCATATCACCGCCTACTATTCATAGGATAGCAGGCGCAGGGTATTACTTAGCAAATTTCCCCGAATGTAATACGCTGCATGATATACTTGTTTCATTAAAAGATATGGATAATGCGGCACATGCTTTGTCTTGGTTTATAAAAGGAAACGATAGCCTTTTTGATGAATTATTAAAAGGCACATTTAATGAAATTGTAGAAGGATTAGAAATCGCTTTTTCTTTAATTTCTGCTGAAAATTTTTACAAGCTGTCAATTTTAGCGAAGAACGTGCAAAATCTGACAGCAAAACAGAAGTAGCAGGTAATGCCTGCCTGCTTGGACAGATTGCAACGTTCATGGAAAATCTGCATCTGCCATATGATGATGTTGTATTCCGAATACCGTACCGTAATTTAATCATTATGCAGAAAGATAAACTTCATACTGTTTTTGGCGAAGTTTTGCAAGAGGTTTCCGATGCAGAAATGTTTAAGAACCGGAAGTTTGATGAATGATTAAAGAGAAAAGGTTATCTTTGCCCCAAAAAATAATCTTATATGGCACAAGAAGGCAAATACGCATATGACGAAGAAAGTGTTAAAGCAATCATGAATTGGGCAGAAACCGTACAATTGCCAAAGGAAGTAATATTATCGGAATCCGAACATATATACGATACATCTCTGTATATTCAGGCAAATATCAACGACATCAAGCAACACTATCCGGATGCGTTTTATAATCCGGCAATTGATAGGCTGTACAGATTAAAGGAGTTCGTGGAAAAATGAACAAAGCCCCATTGAAAGATTGGGGCTTTATTTTTTGCTATAATGATACCTCATAGAGAGCACATAAACCGTGATTATTTCATCATTAACTGAATAGATAATGCGATGTTCCGAATTTATACGCCGAGACCATTTGCCGGACAAATCATATTTCAGAGATTCCGGTTTGCCTATTCCGGTATAAGGGTGTTTGGCTATATCTTCAAGCAGTGACAATATTTTATTTATTATAGCCTTATTACCGCTTCGTACAAAATATTGGTATTCTTCTTTTGCTTGTGCGGAAAGTGTTATTTTGTACATACAACGCGATTTAAAAAGTCTGACATACTTTCTCCCTCATGTTGAGAAACGCAATTTCCATTCTTAATATCTTCTTCCCCTTTTCTGATAGCTTCCATCGTTGCCGGAGATTTCATTATATATTCAGTTTCTTTAATGGAGTTGTATTCATCTAAAGATATGACAACAACGCTTTCATTGCCGGCACGGTGCACCAGCAACGGCTCACTATCATTTATCACACCATCGAGATAGTATTTAAGGTTGTTTCTTAGTTCTGAATAGTTGGCTGTTCTCATAAACTTCTTGCTTTTATTATTTAGTACAAATATAAGTACTTATTATAGTGCTTGCAAGGTCGCGGCGTTTTTTCTTGTTAATTTGATGTTTTTTAGTAAATAACAAACCTTTCCCTAATTGTTTGTTCTGCGTCCTTGATTTTTTAGGCGGAAATCGTGTATGGCGATACCTTTACAAGAAAATATCGGTTATGAATATAAAAGTAGATGCTTCCGGTTTAGATGAATTTATAGAAGAAATAGAGAACGAAGTCTCTACTGCTATGATTAATGCTGCTCATAGCGCTGTTGATACTCAAAAGACTTCTAATATAAGTAATAAAAAAACATATCAAAATCATACATGGAACTTGCGGAATGCTCCGGGAGCTGTCGTCTTTCGGAATGGGAAGATTGTCGATATGTATGTACCGGCTGACGGTGCCCATGGAGAAGCGAAAGAGCAGACGGAAAGTATGTTGATTTACGGCAATCATCCCCAAGACGGTGTAGTATTTGCTGATGGGATGCATTATGCGAGCTTCGTAAGCGCAAAAGGTTTTGATGTTGACGATAGTGCACGAATTAAACTATCAGAAGAATTAAGTAAAGTGTTCATGAAAAAATAATTGGTTATGGCTGGGTTAAAATTTAGCGCAGATATTGAATTAGATAAGATTGTTAAGTTGCGCACAGAAATAAAGGGGCTTAAGGCTGATATGATGGCTTTGGCAGGTAAGCCAAATAGTGGAAATACCATGAAGAGTCTCGAAAGGCAGTTAGACAAGGCTACGAAAGAACTTGATAAGTACATGAAGAAGTACGCATTGATGAAGAAAGCCTATGAAGAAATTTTAAAATCTGACAATACCGTTAAGGCAGTGCATGAAGAAACTCAGGCCTTACAATCCACAAATAAATGGATTGTCGCAAATACGCAAGCTGTAAAAGAAGCTGATGCTGAAATAAAAAAATTGAAGTCTGACTTTGCGGCTCTCAATGATACAGAAAAGGTGGGCGACAAAGGATATAACATATTGCGTCAAGTAGAACAACAAGTAGCCGTACGGAAGAGGGAAGAAGAAGCAGTTCGGGCAAATATAAAAGCCCAAAAAGAACAAATCATACAGAATAACTCAGAAGAAGGAAGTATAACTCAATTGCGTAAGCAGTTGTCACTTATGCTTAATCTCTATGATAATATGGGGAGAATAAAGCGTTCCGGCAATTCGGGCAAAGAACTTCTTGCTCAAATTAAAGTTATCCAAACAGAATTAAACGAGGCTGAACAAGCATCCGGTCGTTTTCAAAGAAATGTCGGCAACTATTCTTCTGCATTTAATGGACTTGGTATGTCAATCCAGCAGATAGCAAGAGAACTTCCCGCCGCAACGATGGGTGTCAATATGTTTTTCTTGGCAATCAGTAACAATCTTCCGATTTTCTTTGATGAAGTCCAAAAGGCAAGAAAAGAATATGCAGCATATATCGAAGAGCTAAAAAAAGGCAATACAGAAGTCCAGAAAGTTGCTCCCGTTTGGAAACAGATAATTTCCGGTGTGTTTTCATTGAATACCGCTTTGGTTGTAGGTATAACTTTGCTCACTGCTTATGGGAAACAGATATTCAATTATCTTGATGGATTGATTAATACTAAAAGGGCTACGCTGGATTTACTGTCTGCGGAGCAGGAAATGGCTTTAGCGCGTAGAGAAGCTATAAAGAGTTCTGCCAGTGAGAGAGTTAAATTGGATGTTTTGTATAAAGCGACCCAAGACCATACTCGCTCACTTAAAGAACGTAACGCAGCAGTTGAGGAATTACAAAAGATGTATCCTTCTTATTTTGGGAATTTATCTAATGAGGCAATTTTAGCAGGCAAGGCAAAAGGCATATACGCCCAGTTAAGAGGCGAACTTGTTGCTAATGCTATCGCAAGAGCACAGCTTAATAGAATGGAAGATGTAGCCAATAAGCGAGAAGAAGCCTTAATGAAAAGACGAGTACAATATAATACATATCTACAAGCCCAACAAAAGGTAGATGAGGCATCTTTAGCTTTGGAAAATGCAAGATTAAAGGCCAGGGAAAGGGGAATGACTGAAGGCAGTCTTCAGGAAAAAGCATTTCTATCAAAACGAACATCTGAATTTAATGACGCTAAAAACCAAGCGCAAAAAGAGTTGGATGCCTGGAAGTCTCTTATTGGAGAGGTTGATAGTTATAATAAAATATTAGAGGGGATGTCTAAAAATGTAGACATAGATGCGCTGATAAAGAAATATGATGACAAAGGCGCTGGTAATAGAAATATCAACGCATTAACATCCCAACAAGATAAGATATTAGGACTTGAAAGCAAGTACGCATTGGAGCGTAGGCGGCAAGCTGAGGATTTGGAGTATCAGATTGCGCAGGCTCGTATTAGCGCCATGGCTGATGGTTATCAAAAGGTCAAGGCACAGCGTGATTTGGATAACAAGAAAGAAATTCAAGATTTGCAACGGCAGAAAGAAAATGCTATTCGTGCGGAAATAGAGGCTCAAAAAAAGGTTTTTGATGAGCAGGAGAAATTGAAGGCTAAACAGAACAAAGGATATAAAGCAAAAACCTTTGACGCTTCCGCAGTAGATACTTCTAATATAAGTTCTGCTTTTGATTCTATCATCGGATATGTAAGTAACAGGCAAAAGGATGATTTAATGAGAGAGCAGGAAAGCGCATGGAATGAATATCTCATAAAATATGGTGATTATCAAAAGAAAAAAGAAGCTATAACCAAAGAATATGCAGCAAAAATAGATAGTTCTCTAACGAAAGGAGAAAGAGAATCTTTGAAAAAAGACCTTGAAGCTCAATTGAGAGAACTAGATTTTTCCGAATTTAAAAAATCAATTGATTTTGCTGATGTGTTTGGAGATTTAGATATGCAGACAACTGATGCTTTAAAATCTCTCCGTGATAAACTAAAAGATTACATTAATGCTGCTGCAAAAGATTTGCGACCAGAAGATTTAAAGGAACTACAAGATGCCTTGGAAAATATTGACTTTAAAATAGCTAAGCGTTCTCCTTTTAAAGAGCTTTATTCCGGTTTGTCTGAATACAATACAGCGCAAAATGCTGTTGAAAAAGCCCAAAACGAGTTGAACTTAGTTATGTCTGGAGGAGAAGTGATAACAGGAGTGTACCAAGATGGAACCGGTAAACTTGTAAAAAAATTACTTTCACAAGAAGAAGCAGAAAAAAAACTCTCTAAAGCTCAATCTGATAGGCAAGGTGTTCTATCTAAATTAACAAAGGCTGCAAATACAATAGGCTCTCAAGGTATGGAAATTGTCAATGCTGGAAACCAAATAGTGGACATGCTTGGGAATTTTGGTGTTGCAGTACCTGAAGCTGTAGCTGAAACGTTGAACGGCATTGGGCAGACTATGAATGCTCTTGAAAGTATTGATTTAACCAAGCCGTTCTCCGCCATAACTGGAAGTGTTGGAGTCTTAACCGGAATTGGGAATACAATAGCTGGATTGTTGGGATTCGGTGGCGCTGACTACTCCGGCTATGAAAAGATGAAAGCTCAATATGAAAATCTCATATCTATTTGGGATGAGCTTATAACCAAGAAGATGGATTATATTGGCATCGACTATGGGACGGAAGCGATAAAAGCGGCAGAAGAAGCCGAACAGCTTGTAAATATTCAGATAAGTAGGCAAAGGCAACTAATCAAGCAGCTTGCATCCAGCGGGGCAAGTGTCGGCTCCCACTCATTGGGATACCGTATAAATGACAGATTGTCCAAAGAGGACTATCAACGAATTTCAGGTTTAGTCGGGCAAAAGATTACAGCGGAATATCAGTTGTGGAATTTGTCTTCCGAACAGATAGAAAAGATACTTTCCGATGAAAAACTGGTTTCTGTACTTGATACCGTCAACAAGGATTTTGTTACTTATTTGCAGAATATTGTAGATTATGGAGAACAACTTACCGAGATTGCACAAAAAGAAAAAGAGGCTATTACTGGGATAGGTTTTGATGAGTTTAAAAGTGGTTATGCAGATTTACTTTCTGATTTGGATAGTACCAACGAGGATTTTGCCGATAAATTCGAGCAACATCTTCAAAAAGCCATATTTCAGTCTCTTCTTGCAAATAAATATAAAGAACAAATTCAAAGACTATATGATTCATGGGCTGAGTATGGAAAAGATGGGATAACTTCTGACGAGGCACAAGCACTTCGTAATATGCAACAGAATCTTACAAATAGCCTGCTTGCGGAACGTGATAAACTGATGCAAGATTTTGGCTGGCAATCAGATTCCGCCCGTGAAGCTTCACAGAAGGGAATTGCTACGGCTTCGCAAGATTCGGTAGACGAGAACAACGGTCGGTTGGCTGTTATGCAAGGGCATACATACTCCATCAACGAAAATGTCAACCGTATGGCTAATGGCATTGACAGCCTTTTGAACTATGCTTCTTCCGGACTCTCATTAACTACAGATATAGAAAGGACGGCTAAAGCAATTGAAAGCCAAAGCAGAGATGCCCTTAACCACTTGGCAAACATTGATAGCTATACGTCTAATCTTGTGGATATAAGACAATATATGTATGCCGTGAAAAACGGTATTGACACATTAAACACTAAAGGGTTAACACTTAAACGATGAAAGGACAACTTTATATAGACAATAAGAACATCTTTACTGAATTGGGTGTCGCCACTATGCAGGGTAATTACGGTGAATTGGTAGCGTTTTCACCCTCTAAAACCCCGGACAGCAACGATTGGCCGGAAGAGGATGGAAAAGAGTTCGACCTTTCGGAAATGCATCTTGACACGAAAGACGTCACGCTTGAGTTCGGCTTTTTCTCGGAGTGGAAGTATGATGATTTCGTAGCCCTGTTGTCTGATATGGGCTACCATGATTTCAACTTTCCGCAGTTGGGACGTACATTCAGATTGAGGTTATCCTCGCAGAACAGTTTTGAGATGTATAGTAACACCGAACGCTCTAAGTTCACTTTTGCCAATGATTTCCCGCGCCCGTATGGCTATATCTATCAGGAACCGATGAATAGCATCCTGCTGCCGAAAGGCTACGAGCTGGATAATATGGACTTGTCCGCTTATGGTGTGCTCGTTCTCAAAGGCAGTGATTCGGAAATATTCAAAACCCCGGCTGTAAAGAAAAATCTCTTGCAAAACTTCAATTATCGGGACGGTGCTGTCTATGATGGTGAATATGTGAAGTTTCAAACGAAAGATGTGAACCTTAAATGTTTAATGCGTGCACCGGACTTCGATACGTTTTGGAGGAACCGTGACGCTCTTTTGTATGACCTCACCAGGCTATCCACCAAGACCGATGCCGAAGGATACGAGTATAAAGACGCGGAGCGCATGTTTTATGTTGACGAATGGAATGAAAACTGTCCATGTTATTACAAAAGCTGCAAAACTGACAGCTTTAATCCTATTGATGGTATATGGTGGGCGTTTACTCTAACTCTTGTATTTACCAGCTTCCGACTTGAAAATACCGAATATTTGCTTGCTTCGGAAGCAGGGGAGCTTATAGTAACCGAAGATGAAAAATATTTTATTGATTTAGGAGATTAGAATATGATTACTTTACATAACGGCAATGAAACAATCGAGCTTCTGACGGATGATAATAGTTATTCCTATGAAGCTGTAATGGGCGAAGATGCACTTACACTGTATTTCTCTTATCCGGGCTATCTGAATGTCCCTGTAGGTTCATGGTGTGAGTTCTACGGCAAGCGTTATTCCTTGAAGAAAGACAGCAATTTCAAGAAGAACGGAGAAAGGAACTACGACTATACGCTTATCCTTGAAACCTCGAAAGCCGATACGGAACTTTGGAAGATACGCAATACGGTAGACAACCGTATCAAGTTCCCTTATACCGCCAAACCTAAAGAACACCTCAAACTAATTGTCGATAATCTGAACAGGCGTTCTTCGGGCTGGGTAATCGGTGATTGCATAGATGGTACGGAGAAGCTGATTAACTACAACCATACCTATTGCTTGGACGGTTTAAGCCAACTGGCAGAAATTTATGAAACAGAATATCAGATTACAGAAGCCGTTATAGAGGGTGCGCATACAAAGACTGTACACCTGAAGAAAGTCGAATACAACAAGGATAATCCCCTTACTCTTTCTTATGGTAAAGGGCATGGCTTTAAAACAGGTGTAGGACGGGAAAGCGGTGACATTCCGCCTGAAATTATCCTTGTAGAAACGACTGATAGAAACATAGATTATTCTAAATACGGTGCGAAAGAATTGCTGATGCCCAAATCACAGACCATTCGTTATGACGGTACGCACTTCGATGGAGAGGACGGTTTCAACGTTGCTATCTCCCGAACTTATAAGACTGACGAATACGGTACGGCCGTTATGCGTGCCGACCATGAGCTGACCACTGCCAAAGAGGATAGCCTGGATTGCACAGAGATTTACCCGTCACGCGTGGGAAAGGTTAGTGAGGTTGGAACAGTAGATACGGAGAAGCATTTCTATGATTTTTACGATAATGATATTCCCGATAACCTCAATTTTAAGGATTGTCTTATCGAGGGTGAGAAGATGACTGTTATCTTTCAGTCCGGCATGCTTTCCGGTAAAGAATTTGAAGTGAGGTACACCCATGTAGGGCGTAAATTCGAGATAATCCCGCAGGAGATAGACGGTATCACCATGCCGGACGGTGGCGTATGGATGCCGGAAGTTGGCGACAAATACGCAGTGTTCGGTATCCAGTTGCCCGAAGCCTATATCAGTGACAATGCTACAAGAACGGGCGCATCATGGGATGTGTTCCGGGAAGCCGTCAAGTATCTCTACGAACATGAAAACAAGATGTTCACTTTTACTGGTACATTGGATGGCATTTGGGCAAAGAAACGCTGGTTACAGATTGGCGGTAAAATCGTATTAGGCGGTTTCGTGAACTTTACGGACAATCAGTTCCATCCCGAAGGCTCTCTTATCCGTATGGTAGGTATCAAACGGTTTGTAAATAACCCGTACAGCCCCGAAATAGAACTGTCCAACACTCCGGTAGGTACATCCGTTGCCAGTGAACTTAATAAGATAGAAACGAACGAGGTGCAGGTTGAGGAGAACCACAAGAAGGCACTTCAATTCACCAAGCGTTACTATCGTGATGCAAAGGAAACGATGGAAATGCTTGCCGACAGCCTGCTTAACTTCTCCGGTGCAATCAATCCGATAACGGTTGCCACGATGCAGATGCTCGTTGGTGATGAAAGCCTCCAGTTCCGTTTCGTGAACTCCAAGACCGACCCGGTGGTAGTCAACCATGATATTAGTTATAATCTGAGTACAAAGGTTCTGAACGTTCCGGCAGGTATCATCCAGCACATGACATTAGGGATCAAGACCTTATCCAATGCTCATGCAGCCGGTGATTACAAGTATTGGGATATGGCGGAATACAATTCCCCCTCACTTGTCAATCCGGAAAAGAAATTCTATTTATATGCCAAGTGTAGTAAGGATAACCAATCAGGGATATTCCTTTTGAGTGAAACTGCTATTGCGTTGGAACAGATAGACGGATATTATCATCTGCTTGTCGGTATCCTTAACAGTGAGAATAACGAGGAGAGAAGCTTTGCCACTTTGTACGGATTTACGGAGATATTGCCCGGACGAATAACTACGGATAAGATAGTTTCTTCTGACGGTAAGACTTATTTTGATTTGGTAACGAATGAGATAGCCGGACGTATCAGGTTTTTGAATGGTCTTATTTCAGGTTTGGTCGGTATCGGTAATGGTGATGGCATCAATGCCGGTATGTCCGGTGAGGGAAATTCCGGTTCTGATGTACGTATATGGGCTGGAGCCAATGAAACAAATAGGGGAGAAGCTCCTTTCAGGGTACTTCATAGCGGAAAAATGATAGGTACTGATGTGGATTTATCAGGTAAAGTAAACGCAAAAGAAGGTGCTGTAGGAGAATTTAAAATCTCATCAAGTTTGACGGCTGAAAGTGGTAATGATGAAATGCTGCTTTCATCTTCACTGATACGTTTCACAAATCAATATGTGTCAACATTTATCGGTGCTGATACCGTTCCAGCTTCATCCGGCGGGGCTATCATATCCCCGATAAGAATAAATGTAAGTCGCAGCATGTCTTCCTATTCGGCAGGTATAAATACGTGTTTTCATTTATCAGTAGATGGGGCAAAGAATTATGATGATTTTGTAGAAACGGGAAATCATGCCTTGTTTATACCTAAGGGTGATATTTGTGGATTCAGATTAAGAACAAGAAGAATCAGCAGTGGCGAAACCTTATCGTTAATGGATAGTATTGTAATTGCTATATCCAAAGGCATTACAATGAATCTTCCGAGCGGCGCAGAGGACGGGCAAATCTATTTTATAAGAAACCATTCAAACGGTGACGTCTATGTGTATGGCCGGATAAGCCCGCTGGGGTATCCTACATCGGAAACGAGAAAAGTTCATGTAACAGGGGGCTGGCTGGCTATTTTCATCTATGACAAAGTTAACAATATATGGACAGGCAATAGATTACAGGGTTGGTAGAATACTATGAAGTATCTAAAGGAGAAACCTGCAAATAACAAACCTTTTGTCAATTGTTCGTTATCTGCGATGTAAAAAAATGGCAAGTCTGTTTCTCTGAACTAATTTTGTGAAAAACAGAGAAATGGGTATGTTATTTAGAAAATTACCAATGTGTTTGCATAAACTGTGTGAAGATGCACGGGGCTTTGATAATAGGCTTTTAAGAATAGTAACATAGAATACACAAGCCTTTGAGCTAACGTACCCATACGTTGTGCTCAAGGCTTTTTTATTGATATAACATTATGCCGTTAATAAAGAAGAAAATATCAGAGTTGCCCCTTGCCGACAGCCTAAAGGGATTATATACCATTGGTTACAAAATCATAGATGGTATCAAGACCAGTGTAAAGGTTAGCTTGGAAGATATTCAGACCGCTTATCAGGATGTCGTCAATGCAATTAAAAAATCAGAGGAAGCGACCAGGAACGCAAATAATGCCGCTGTAACCGCCAATGAGAAATCTTCGCTTGCTAATACAGCCGCCCTAAATGCCGAAAAGGTTGCCAACAATCCGACATACATCGGCAAAGACCACTATGTCTATGTGTATAACAAGGATACGGAAAGTTTCGACAAGACGGATATTTATTGCAAAGGCGAACCGGGAAGCTCTTTCCGTGTAGCCGGCGAATACGCCACCCTTGAAGCCTTGAAATCTGCCGTTCCCGACGGTTCGGCAGTTGACGGGTTCATGGCTGTAGGCACGGAAGCCCCTTATGATTACTACGCATGGGTGAACGGTGAATGGGTAAGCCAGGGGAGGATTGGCGGCATGGACGAGGCACCAACTGATGGCAAGGCATACGGTCGTAAGAATGGGGATTGGGCGGAAGTTCCTGAGCATTTAAATCTTACATCAGAGAATTTAAACGATATAAATGGAGCGGGGTTTGCTACGCAGAGAAGCATTGTTGATTACACATCACCTGAAAATAATTATCCTATTGATGAGAATGGAGCATTGATTTTCGCAAACGCCAATTATGGTCATTCTAATCAAATCTATGGCTCTTATCTAACTAATAGATGGTTTGCAAGAGGTGGTGGTAATCAACATGGCGTTAGGACTAATTGGAAAGAGTTTGCATTTACGGACGACGTCCTCACCAAAACCAACAGTGAAAGTTTCACCCCTACGGGCGATTACCAGCCTGCAACGAAGAAGTATGTGGATAATACCGCTTATGGTAAATTCATTGATGTTGCCGATGGCTCTTTGTTAATTATCAATAAAAATATGTGGGGTACAGAAGCTTATGACCATATTGTTGAAATGTTTGGTTCTACCGATGTTATTAAGAATACGGTTATAGATATTTGTAATAATCATACTAAATATTATATACATAGTTATTCCAGTCCTAAAAATTGTATAGAGCTTTCTTCTGTTTATTGTTATTATACCGATGCAGAAAGGTATGAAATACAATTTAATATTAGTTATTATGCTACAAGTAAACCTGTTTCCAAACGAATAGCAATAGTATTGGACTTATCCGATGATGTTGATAAAAGTGATGATAGACTTTTTATTGAAGACATTCTCGTTTCCGACAACCTCGCTACCATCACCAAGAAAACCGCCGCCGAATACGATGCTATTGGCTCTAAGGATGCCAATACAGCATATTGTGTAACCGATTAAAGAATAATGATTATGTTAAAAATAGGAGAATTGACCTCAGGGCTATTTGCTGGAGATAAGCTGATTGCAGGCAAAGGATTTGATATTAAACAACTTGTTGGTAATATTACATTTGCAGATGATTTAGTACATGAAGAAATTAATACACAACTTATTCTTATTTACAATCTTAGTAGTGTCCCTGTTTATTTATATATAGATCCAGATAGAATTGAAATAAAAGAACAACATATCGAATGGCATACATTTAAAGCACCTGCTGCTATTAGTCTTTTTAATGAAGATAATACTCCAATAAGAGCTATTACACAAATGATGTCTATATCCAATAATTCTGTTACAGAAATAACTGATTATGTCGTTAATAATGGCGATAGTGTATTTGATTATGCAGATAGTACAGGGATTTTCGGTTTGGGTTGTGTTCTAATGAATGCGTAAAACAATAATATTAATAAAATAACAAAGTGTTTACTTTTTTGATTATGAGAGTAAAAGTATTTTATGAAAACTGGTTTGCCAAACTTATCCTATTTGGCAGCTACACAACTATAATGCTCTTCGGCTTTATCCTTACGAAGTTGAAAGAGTTGTCCGAAACAATCATACGCCATGAACGGACACATCAGAAACAGTTCTTCGAGTGTATGGAGATAGCGGCTATCCCGTCCGTATTGCTGGCATTCCATGTCAGTGCGTGGTGGTTGTTACTTATCCCGCTATTCTACTACATTCTTTATTTGGCAGAATGGTTTGTGAGCTTCGTGTATCACTTGTTCACAGACAACAAGATTGGGGACGGTAAGGTCAATAAAAACGCTTACCGTGCGAGCGCATTTGAAATGGAAGCCAAAATCAACCAGGATAATCCGAACTACTTGAAAGAACGCAAATGGGGTGCATGGTTCAGATACTACGGCAAGATATGAAAATCCCGTCCTACTCTCACGAGCAAAACGGAATGACAGTAGTTCGCTTATTTGATAAGAGACACAAAGATATGAATAATTGACAAATAACGATAAGATGAGTACAGAAGTTGTAAATGCAGCCCTTCAAACAAGTAAGGGGATTAGTGATTTCGGAATGATGGCTATAACCGCAGGTTTTTTCCTTGTGTTATCAGCCTTGTTGATGGTGGCGTGTTTCCGTTGGTTTATGAATATGGTAAACCAGCTTATGACATCACAGAAAGAGATAAACCAAGACTATAAGGACACCATGAGGCAGCTATTGGAAGAAACCCGTGCGCAGAACGAGCGGTTGAACGTGCTATCGGAAAGTCTCATGCCCGAAACGCAGCTGCGTATAAAAACGCTAAGCAATGTATTCTTCGACCTTTCCGTTGAGAAGGTGTGCCGTATTATCAAGAAAGTGCGTGAAGAAAACCATATATCAGACAAGGAAGCTACTGCAAGAAAGATACGTACATTGCTTACAAACATACACGAGGACAGGAATTCAAAACTTGACTGCTTTTCGTATCGTGGGAGCAGGCTTTCCGAATACACGGAAAGGAAATGGATAGAACAGGTTGCCAAAGCCGTTGAAGCGGAGATTTACAATGAAAACGGAGCGAACAACGGGAGGGCATACACGAATGTAGAGTCGGTCTATGCGAATATAAGATTAGAATTTTATCACAATTTGAATGAAAGATAAGGAGTAACAAAATGAAAAAGAAACTGATTATCGCAGCGATTGTTATCGCTATCATCGTGGGAGTTATGCTTTACATGCACTACACACCGTTTTGGGTGAACCTGACTACTGTTGTATCATTCGGTGTCGGTGTTGTTGCCGGATGGGTGGCTCGTGTGGTTTATGACAAATATTTTAGAAAGGAGGAATAACATGAGATACTTTACAATTGCAGAACTGGTTAAAAGCGAAACGGCTGATAAGAAAGCTATAGATAACAGATTGCCACAAGAACTGCTTCCCAATGCACAAGCGTTGGTTGACAATGTCCTCGACCCGTTAAGAGAGGCTTACGGCAAACCTATCACAGTGACAAGCGGATACCGTTGCCCTGCTCTGAATAAAGCAGTAGGCGGCTCTAAAACGAGCGACCACATGAACGGATGTGCTGCCGATATTGTCGGTACTCCAAATACCCCGAAAGAGAACAAAAGACTGTTTAATCTTATACAAGAATTGAAACTTCCCTTTGACCAGGTTATTGATGAGAAAAACTTCTCATGGGTACACGTCAGCCACCGAAGAGAAGGGAACAGAAACCAAGTATTGAAACTCTAAAAAGTAAACATCATGGCAGCAGAAGTTTTATCATTTCAACAAGAAGAAGGCAAAACAGCGTATTACGCAACGTTTGTCAGTGACGGTAATCCCGTTACCATACAGATAAAGAACAAGGGCGGATATGTGACCGCTTTCGCAGGAATTGATGATTTGGAACCTGTTCCACTTTATCCCAACGCATCCCAATATAACGGTGCGTCCAATACGATTTTCCGCATCGTAGGGATAGCGAATGGCATAAACGTCACAATCAAGAGCGCTACCGAAGTATTGGAAGCCAAAATGATTAAAGAGGGATAGCCTATGAACCCAATCACTATCCCCAACATCAGCATCTCGACAATCGGCTTGCCTACTATTGGGATACCGTCTGTCGGTTTCCCGTCCGCTTCGGGCGGTGGCGGTCTTGTCTGGCCTGTCGGTATGAAAGAGCACATCAAGGCTTGGTATGACCCGAAGAAGCAGGGTATGACAAATTTCGATGTTATTGAAAGTTATGCAGAGGACTTTACTGCAAGTAAATGGGTGACCGTTCAAGATAGAGCTGTATTCACCAAGACGGCAAGTAAAATACATATAACTGAAAGTATGTCCGATGGTTTTAACACCACGTTTATAGAAACAAGGCAAAGTAGGTATGGGAATGAAATGAAAATTAACGTTAGTGGCATAGTGGCAGGTGGTGTAACTTTAAAGTACCGTTATGGCTCATACGAAGAAGTAGTAGATATAACGTCTAATGGTGTGTACACTCTACCTGCAGGAAAAGCGGGAACAAACCCCAATGGGTATAATGGATTTGTTATGAAAGCCAAAGGTAAATGTGACATCACCATCACCCAGTTACCCACTTCTATTCTAAAAGACTTTAGCGGCAACGGCAACCACGCCTATTTGTATGGTGGTAAGGGTAAGCTGAATAGCGGGATGGGAGTGTATCAAACAGATTTTAGTTCTTGGCAGTTCTATCCCAAATTAAGTACAGTCGAATATTCTCCAGAACAACTTATTATCGAGAAAGTTAATGATCCTGCACAGTTTTGTGCAAGTAGTTTTGTTGGTAAATTCATTGCAGAAGTTAGTGGCATTCCGGATGGAGTTCTATTATATTATCGGTATATTGATAAAATAACAGGCAATACCGTTTCTACAACATTAAGTAACGGCATAAATGAGATTGATTGCAGTAATGCCAATGGAGATGTTAATATGACTAACATGTTTTTAATTGGCGCTGATAATAAAGATATAAATATCACCATCACCCAAATCCCCGACTACCCCGACCAGCTTTGCTACGATGGCAAGATGTACGCAGTGTGCTACGGCTTCCCGATATTAACGGATTACACGGTGATGGCGGAGAGGACGTGGTTTGAGAATAGAAATGTTTTCTTGGCAAAAGGAAACATTACTACTGAGGCTAAATACGCATTTATATTTGAAGGATTTAAGTCTGATGGGGTGATGGCTGTACAATCTTTTGGTGCTTGGAATGATGTTGTATCGACTACAGACAGTTGTATTTCGTATCTAACAAAAAACAAGTACAACGGTATTGATATTAGAAGCGGAATAGGTGCAGATGATGATATGCTATCAATTGGCGGTGCTCTTAATAAAGGTAATATAGAATTAACTTCTGTTTGTTGTCACGGTGCCATCATCATCGCCGACCGCAGTTTTACCGAAGAAGAAATAAACCGGCTAAAACAAAACTGGGACAAGATATGAGAAATAACATCTTAGGTGCGGTGGGCTATCTATCCACCGCCATAGTATTCGGTGGCAGTACTGCACTGCTGATGCTTTTTATCAAGGAGAACAGCGACCGTTGCTACTACTATAACGGCAAGTGGAACAAAACAGACTTGCTGTGTGGAGTTGCCGCAATATGTGCAGGTATGGTTGTAAATCATTATTTGTTGAGGTCATGAAAAAACTACCCTGGCTATTAGTTGTGTTGCTGGCAATCGCTTGTGTGGCGGCGTGGTTCCGTCCGCACGAGCCTTTGCCGGCAGAAATCCGTACCGAAACAAAGATACAGACGGTTGTCAAACTTGACACGGTTCTTATCTCCGCACCGATAGCGGTCTTTTGGCAGATATTGCCGAATGACACAGTACGTATAGGTGATACTTTACTTCATCGCAAACGGGTTGTGTATGAAGATAGCCTGTATCGTGCGGTGGTGAGCGGATATGTAGACCCGCGACTGGATAGTATGCAGGTCTTTCCTAAGACGGTTTATCAGACGGTAACGAATGACATCTATCATCCGGTCCCCATCAAGTTGAAGAAGAAGCGTTGGGGATTGGGGTTGCAGGCTGGATATGGGTATCCAGGCGGCATGTACGTAGGCGCAGGAATAAGTTATAATCTATTTGTATGGTAAGAAAGAAATTAACGATGTAGAAGTTGGCTTGTAGCTGACACTCTTTCGGGGCTTAGAGTAAAAAGAAAGCCCCCAACGTTCAAATAATTATTGCCACATAAAAATTTGAAAAAAGCATAAGACACCGCACGTTGGAGGCTTTAATATCTTCAACACGGTATCTTGTGCTTTGTTCGTATAGAATCAAATATTTTATGTGGCAGGGCAAAGATAAATATAAAATTCAGAAAAACTATGTGTAAGTCAGAAATCTTTGCCGAAACAATCAATCTCGTGGCGCAGGAGACCGAAATACCCGCCAGCCGAATACTATCTTCGGATAAGGATACGGAAACCGTAGACGCCCGCTATCTGCTTGTACAGTTGCTTGTTGAAAGGGGAATGTACCCTTCGCGGATAGCTCCTAAAATCCACAAAACCAAACGCGCGATAAACTACATGATTTCCAATTTCCAGGAACGTATGAAAGGCGGGAAAATGTTGAGAATATATTGGGAAAACATTAGGAAAGCGTTGGGAAACAACTGATTTCATGGCAGTATCGGTATTTATACTTTTGTGATGCGGTTGATTTTGACCGTAATACAAAATATAAATCTCTACGGAAAGAACGTATGTCTTCAATCAAGACGGGAACAACGGAAATGGTGGCGGAAGCAAATTTGACATCATGGCTATGTTGCCCAACTTGATGGGAAGCAAGGGTGTAGACCCCGGACTTCTCGCTTTACTGAACCAGGGACGTGGCAGCCAAGACCAATGGGGCGGCTCGTGGTGGTTCATCTGGATTATCCTTTTGTGGTTCTGTTGGGGCGGCAACGGCTTTGGCAACCGCTTTGGCAATGGTGGCGGTCTGCCTGCCGAGCTTAACGGTGATGTCGGTCGTGAATACCTGATGTCAGCCATTCAGGGCAATGGCAATGCCATCAACCAGCTTGCTTCTTCTTTGAACTGCTCTACCCAACAGTTACAGAGCGCCCTGTGCAATATCCAGGGACTTATCGCCAATGTAGGAAATCAGGTGGGCATGTCAAGCCAGCAAATCATCAACGCATTCCAGTCCGGAAATCAGGCTGTTCTTACTCAGATTGCAGATTGCTGCTGCAAGACTCAGAACGCCATTACCACAATGGGCTATGAGAACCAGCTTGCGATGTGCAATCAGACCAACGCGCTTGTCAACACAGCCAATCAGAATGCACTTTCATTGCGTGACGGTGCTACCGCCAATACCAATGCTATCCTTGCAAAGCTGGACGCCATGCAGAACCAGGCATTGCAGGACAAGATTGCGGCTCTTACAGCAGAAAAAGCCACTTTGACTGCTGAAATCTCCCAACGTAACCAGAATGCTACTATCCTGAATTCAGTAGGACAACAGATTGCTCCTTTGGCAGCAGGCTTGCAGGCATTACAAAGCGACGTTGACGGCATCGACCCATACGGGGAAGAGGCGCAGTACCTTAGCGGATATGTGGGACAGAAGATGTTCCCGGTGGCGAAGAAATTTTTGTGTGAACATTGCAGAAGAAAATTACTGGAATGACAATACCGGTCCTTCCCGATTTGGAAATACTGGAAAATATTATGTAAATTGTTCTTTGACTTGTTGGAATTACCGCCAACTCACCTCATATTTTGTTAAATATGTGAATAAACCCGGTTAAATACACTTTAAAGTGAACACTTTGTTTACTTATCTTGTTATATTTGTGGCAGAAAAAGTTAACTGTATGGCTGGGATAAATGTAAAATTAGTAGATAAGTCAGATAAGGCTACATTATATACTATTTGCTTTGAAGGTGAAGATATTTCCGAATTTGAAAAGTTTCTGATGAAATTTAAAGATAATGCAGAGCTTAGAAGAGACTATCAAATAATCCTTTTAGCAGTGAAGAAGATATTAGACAATGGTGTATTTGAGCGTTATTTTAGACCGGAAGGAAAGGTAAAAGATAATGTATGCGCGTTGCCGATAACATCCGGCAAGCTTAGATTATACTGTTTAAGAATATCTGATAAAATATTAATTGCAGGCAACGGTGGGATAAAGCAAAACAAGACATACAACGAAAGCGAAGAACTGAGTGGGTATGTAATGGATTTGCAGAAGTTTGATAATATCCTCAGAATAGCTATTAAAAAAGGTTCTGTCACTGTAGAGGAAACGGAAATATTAGATATAGAAAGTAAAACCTTTGAGTTATGAACGCAAACGAATTATTTAAAAGTTGTATCTCGGATATTCCCAATGACGTAAGGAAACAGGTAGATATGTCGTTTGCATTATCTGACAAGATTGATGCTATTTTGAAAGAGAAAGGCATGTCTCAAACAGAACTTGCCAAACGTATGGGAAAACGGAAATCAGAGGTAAGTAAATGGTTATGTGGAACTCATAATTTCACATTGAGTACAATTGCTAAAATTTCAGACGTATTAGGATGTGATTTAATTAAAATTTAGCAGTTTCTTGTTGAAAATTTAAGGCGGTAATTCCAACATGGTTTTACCGCCTTTTTTGTGTCCGGGCGGTATCCAAGTCCGAACACTGGTTTTTATGTACCAAAATGGAAGTTAAAAAAATAGTACAAGCTATTTTATCAGGCAAATCACGGGAAGAAGTATATAGCATGCTTTCTCCCGAACAGAAAGAGACGCTGAACAGCCTTGCTATAGCAAATGGTATAAACCGCCAACAACGTAGAAAACTTGAACGTGATGCGAAAAAGGGATTACATGGATGAACTGCTTGAATTGGCGGACAATGTCCTTTACATGGACTATTGCCGCCTTTTCCGGGTTATCCAATGGAACGTTTAGAACGCTTTGAACGGGTTCTCCATTGGGTTATACCGCTTGCTGTTTTGGCGAGGGTTATATCTGTATGCCTGTAAGTTTACTATCTGCATTTAACTTTTGTAAGTCCATACTTAGCCAACCTTAGATATATCGTCCTTACACTTACATTCAGCATCTCTGCCATTCTGCGGGGTGGTATCTTTTCTTCCTTGTACAACTTGGTAATGTTTTCTTCCGAAAGCGGGTCGACAAAAGGTTTCTTCGGTTCTGCTATCCCCATCCGTTTACGTGCTTTCGCTGCATATGCTTCATTTTGTTTGTCTTTTGTGACGTAAATAACGGTGGTCTTGTTAAGGCGTAGAGGGAACAGCCTTCTTTCCACTTCCTTGCGTTGTTCGGCAAGGCTTTCCACATCCCCGTTGACCGTAGTGTCAATCTTCTTGTATTTGTCCGGGATACGGGAATGTCTGTCTCTGATTATTCTGTCTGCTTTTCTCATTGGTTCAATATTTTAATAGCTCGCTCAACATCATCTTTCGACAATCCCAATAGGGTATCAGTCTTTACAAAGTGTTCAGCTTGCTCAAGAATCATATCGCTATCATCATCCAGTATCACGTAATTAAAATCAACCCCAATATCTTTATAGTTCCAATTTTTTCCATTTTCAGAGTGGATATGAGTGTCAATCCATTGTTTTATCTCAACTCCACGAGGAATAGCAAGGTGAACACCTTGCATAACGTAAGCATATGCCCTTATAGTTACTCCAATAATTTTGTCAGCGTATGGAAATGGGAAAGGAACCAAATGCCCTATGGTAGTAAGCTCGCATTTTGTATCTTCTACCGTGTTTCTTCTCCAAGACGAAGAAATGACAATCTTGGCATCCGTAGCGTCTATAATCTTGCCAAGTAAATCACACGCATCCTTATCAAGTGCATAATGTGACTTTTTCGTGGAAATTACTCCGTCTATATCAAGAAATATAATTTTCATGTTCAATGTATTATACTAAATTTATGATACCACTTGTCCGCATGGCTGAACCATCCTATAATGAATGATTTGCCGAAGAGGGTTACTTTGTATAGTTTACTCATATATTTCTGTTAACTAATTCACACCAACTATTATCGCTTTCCCAAAACCATTGATAGCCGCCAGCGTGTTTACGCTTTCCGGAACAACAATTCCTGATATTACGGGCGCGAATGCCAGTCTTTCGTTCCGCATCGTTAGAGGACTGGAAAACACCTTGTAACCGTCCGCTCTTTATGGCTACTACTTTCTTTGCATTGCAGCCCGCTATATTAGGGTTTCCCGTTCTCCCTAAAGCTAATCCTTTAATCATACTTTCCCTTTTATGCGAAGGGATGTAATCATCCCATTTCTTCCCCTTGTTATGAGGGATACTTCCTTTTAAAAACCGCCCGTTAATAGGGTTGCGGTTTAATCGCTGTGGAGGTATATATAATTCATTCATCTTTAAATTCAAGTTTTGGGTTACTGATAGTCTTGCTATTCCTTTTCTTTGTCTTAACCATTCTCCGATAAACATCATCAATCAATTGCTTAAGCTCATTGACGTAGCTTCCCATACTCCAGTCTTCGAGTTGACACACCATTAAATCAAATTCTATTTCTTGTAGTAGCTTTACTTTAAACCTCTCGCGTGCAAAGACATTTACCCGTTGGCGCACATTACGGTTAATCATCGGGTCTTGTTTGGGTTCTTTGTTATTGGGAGTGTTTCTTTTCACGGGGTAGTGGTTGTCTGCTATGTTGTTAACATGAACATTCAGAGATTTTACAAGAATTCTTACTCCTCCGTTTAAGACGCTTTTCCCGTTTGTGTAAAAGTCGTATCCGGTCAAAGGAGAACCAGTATGCTTGTCAATGGAGAAACCCTCAGGTGGTTTATCGTAGAGTTCCCAATTCATGTATTTACTCATGGTTGTTTTATTTCAATAACTCCGGGCTGTCGTAAATATTACCTATCACCTCACTCCTATAAGCGGACAATGGTTTATACTTGGTGTCGTAGAGCCCATCTCTTACACAAGGATTAAGACAGACACCTTTGTTTGCGGTTATCGCAGCAACTCCAACATATTCGCCTTCTTCTTCATAGCAGTCATCATCGGTACAAATTTCAACAACATAACTCATACGGACAATATCGCCCTCATAGATTTCCTTTCTATTCTTGTCGCACAAGCCCGTGAACTGACCTAACGTCTCTGGCCGTACAACTGAAACCTCATCATCGAATAATTCGATAGCTACACCTGTCTTGTTGGTAATTTGATAATCACTTTGTGAGCCTTGATATATAATACATCCATTTCCAATATGAATTAAATCGCCATACACCCATTCATTATTATCAACACTTTTTCCTCTGAATTTTATTTTACGTCTCATAATCAATTTATTTCTTTGTAATCCTTACACTCCTTGCGGTAAAACCCGTAGTTATCATCATTATAGTCATTAGGCATTTTAAACCTAAGAGAATGCTTCAATGCACAAAGTTCGCTATATGGTGGTTTGCTTACATCTTCAAGCAAATTGTCCTCATCACAAATATCACGTTCATCTGGAATGAAATTATTACATGTATCACAGAAACGAATAGGTTTACGCTCTCTCTTTTCCCCGGCAGGCTTTTTAACTCCTCTCAGCCAGCAGTTTTCATCCTTGACAGGGCAACATATGCAGTAATCATCCAGCCCGTAGAATTGACAGTACCCTTCACAGAACCATTCCCGAAATTCAGCAAGCAGTTTTTTCTTTATAAGCTCCTCTTTCATTTTGATTCATAATTTTTGTTCTTTGATTTTTCTTAATTCCTCTTCGATGCACTTGTTGATTTCATAGGCTTCCTCGTATCGTTCTTCTTCAATCAGCTTGCTTTTCAACCATTGGAGCTGGGTCATATATACCACATCGTTACGGTCGGAACCCTACGGGCATATTCTCTTATTTCATCCGGTTTGTTCTCCATTCGCCTGTGCCATCTGCCAACCATGATTAAGACAATTCCCAATGCAATGGCATTGAATAGGGAGATGGATATTTTAATTATCAGTCCTGCTATTTCCATGATTATTTTCTTTATCTGTTAATACTCCGTTTCTCTTATCATAATTCCTCATACGGGGACATTTCCCGTCACATCTCATGTTCACATGCACATTATTTGCTATTCCCGATATGAACGACTTTTTATAGCACTGCCCGTTTCAAATCGTCTAAAAAGGATTGAGGGTTATGTTCCTTTATTTTTCTTATATTCATTTGTTTTCCTTTCTTTCATTCCGTTTCCGATTGTCTTCCGAAACACACATTTTGCACCATGATGTCTTGATGTGGCGATTTTACTCTGTTGCCCTGAATCATATTTGCGATTTATGAACAAACAGCCTTTCTACCGCATGTTTTGTTACAGTTTGATTAATAGATGTTTTCAAAGGTCGTTCCCAGATACACATAAAGTCATCGGGTGCATTATATTCTGAAACAAACACCTGGTTGCCGTCTTGTACTTTCTTTCGACACCATTCCCAAAATTCATCATGATTAATGGAATAGGAGTATTTTTTTACTCCCTTATATGGTGGGTCGCAATAGATTATGCTTTTGTCGGGTATATATAATTTTTTATAATCAGACCATACAAAATCAACCTCTTTTAAGTTCTCAACTTGTGACAAAGTATTCCTTATTTGCTCTGATATGTAATCGCGTTGTCCGCATTTACCACCTACGCTATGCCCGGAATATCCCCCGTCAAAAAAACGTCCGTTAAACGAACCCATGAATCCAACCCAACCTATGTAATCTAAGGCAAAAGCATCTGTATGCCTATTGTAGCACTCTCTCACCTCGTTATAAAGATTTCTTTCAATTCTCACAGGTGGAATCCAGCCGTTGATAAGAGATTTCCACATTGCTATCAGATACGGATTGTTATCATTCGCGATTCTGAAACCATCTACTTTATCAATCATATTACATCCACCGCAAAATGGTTCAACATAACACTGTGCAGGTTTTCGGTCTTTCAGGATTATAGGCAAAATATACTTTGCTATTCTTGATTTGCTTCCCATATATTTCATAAACACCAATTTTAACTTAACACCATTTATCCGGCTCGAAATTTCTCGAGTTTCATAAAACACATCCATATTGTCTTGCTCTGTCTTCCGGTAGTATGTCCGAAAAGAGGTTTGAACGGAATAACAGACAAAACTTCCGCAGCTTTTATCTCACTCTCGTTCCATTTGAAAATGAGTGTTCCGTTAGGCTTTAAGACGCGCATACACTCAGTAAATCCGTCAAGTATGAGTGTCTGCCGGTCTTTTGGCAGTTTACCGTACTTCTTAGCCATCCATGAGGTTTCACCAAGTGTTTTCAGGTGCGGTGGGTCGAATACTACCATGTAGAAAGAATTGTCCTCAAATGGAAGGTTGGTGAAATCGGCTATTACATCCGGCTTTATTTCTATGACCCTTGTCTTGCCTCTGTCCTTGGCCGTAAGTGTTTCTGAACGTTTGTCAACAAATAAAGTAAGTGGGTTATGCTTGTCAAACCAAAACATTCTACTGCCGCAGCAGGCGTCTAATATAATTTTGTCCTCATTATTCATTTTCACTAATTTTTTCTATAGATTCTATTGCCAGGAATATCTCATACATTACTTGTGGCGTATTTCCATACATATCCACCAGCTAATTTCCTTTTCCCTTTACATACATCACAAATATGTGCGGCATTTATCCCAGTGATTCGGGATGCGTCATTTAAAACTTCAAATCTGTTTATCAAATTCCCATCAACCGATAATTGCAATACAGGCTTCCTTGTTTTCTCTATCAATAAAAAATTCCTTTTACCGTAGTTACAATTATACGATTCGCTACACCATTCGAGATTGTCAACATTATTATTGGTTTTTATTTCATCTTTATGGTTTACTTGTGGTAGATTTTTTCTATTTTCTATAAACGCTTTCGCGACAAGCCTATGCACCAAACAAGTCTTCTTTTTCCCTCTTAATATTAAATTAACTTTTAAATATCCATTTGTCGCTATTGTGGGAGATAAAACCTTTCCATGATATATATGATTCCCTAAAAACATACTGACGCTTCTAATACGTCCATGACTACTGACTTCATATCTTCCATCATAACCTTCAATGGTTTTCCATTCTTCCATTTTCTACAATATTTATTGCTCTAAAAATTTCATATATAACCTGTGGTAAAATCGCATTGCCGTATGCCTTTATCGATTCCTGCCGCCACTTTGAAAAGGCAATACCGTCCAATCTGGTGGAAATCCCATCATCTCGGCTACAAACAGGGGATTGAGTTGGGAAGTTTTCCCAATCAGGCGGGCACACAAATGATTCAGTTCTGATGTCCGGGGACTGCCGTCTTTCCGGTCCTTTGCCGTTCCGGGATTGTGGCAACTTGTCGTTGGTGTGGGTAACATTCCGTGAAAATCCATTAGTCCATTCGGACGATTGCTTCCGTTTCTTCGACTCGCCATCGTTTTTGCACCTGCATTTTTCAAGTCCTTCACCCGCTTTGCATGGTGTATGTCGCTCGCCATGGGTGTCGGAAGCAGCTCTACCGGATAGAATGTTGTCTTCCCATTTTCGTTGCATACCTTCAACCCCTGCGTCTGCACGGTGGACAACAATTTTCTCTCCGCATTCAACCTTGCATTCATCGCCTCCTCTTTTGTATCGAAAAATCCGAGGTGAATCCTTTTCCTGTTCACATAGATTATCGCATGCCATTTGTTCCGTCCCTTCGGTTTCCTTACTCCTGAACCTTTCTTCCGATTGTGAAGATTTTCCCAATGAGCTAATATCCGAAGATTTTGCTTTCTGTTGTCCGTTTTGCATCTGTTGATATGGTCCACTTCCTCGTTTTCCTTCGGACAGCAAATCAATCTGTGCATCAAGATAGTCTTCCATTTCTTTCCATCTTCTTTCGCTCTGATTGTTCTGTAAACATACCCTGAATTGTTTATCTTCCATTTCCATTGATTCAGAAACGGAAAATCTTCCGGATCTACAAGTATATCCACTCCCGATGTTGTTGTTATTGTCTTGTATTCTTCTCGCAATAAAGAAGACACGGTCCCTTCTGTGCGGCGCTCCGACGGCACAAGCCGGAATAACAACCGGTTGGACGGAATATCCTTCACGTTCAAGGTCGTTACACACTGTTTCGACGACGTATTCCTGCTGATGCAATATTCTTTCTCGGTCAACCTCTCCGAACAGAGATTCTTCACGTCCCAACGCAGTTTCACTGCCGGGTTGTACCATCGAGAGGATTCCAGCAACGTTTTCACCAACAACCCAATCGGGCTGAATCTCCCGTATCGCTCGTAGCATTTCCGGCCAGAGGTAGCGGTCATCTTCCGCTCCCTTTCGCTGTCCGGCACAAGAAAAGGGCTGGCAGGGGAAACCTCCGGTGAGGACATTGATTTTTCCCCGCCACTCTGTAAAATCTGTTTTCGTGATGTCTTCATAACTTTTGCTGTTTGGAAACCAATAATCAAGTATTTTTCTCCCGAACGGGTTTATTTCACAATGGAACACGTTTTTCCAGCCCATTATCTCGGCAGCTATTTCCGGGCCACCGATGCCGCTGAACAGGGAGCCGTGTGTCAATTCGCTTTTCTTCATTTCCATAATTCAGAACCACTCTTCATCCACTCCGACCTCTACCGAAAGCCAGTCCATGAGGAGGGTTATAAGGTTATAAATAGGTTTCATCTCACTAAACTTTTATCGCGTTGGCAATATTATCCGCATCCGACAGCTTTCTTACCAGCACATCAAATGCTGCTGTACACCGCTCTGTGTCCATATTGACTGTTTTCCCGATTTTCAAACTATCGGAAGCAAGGTTCATCACCCTTGCCACATTTGAAAGCTTCAAATATTCCAACGTGAACCCGTTGAACCGTGCGTCTTTCTTCCGAAGTTCTTTAATCCTTTCGTCAAACTGGATGCAGGCGTAATCACACAATGTTCTTGCAAGTTCGAACCTTGCAATCTCTGCGGAATGGGATATGCCGTTATCGTCAAGAGCCTGCTTGAACTGCCAATACAGCATATCCACGTGCTTGTTCACTTCTTCCGTATACTTGTCGTTGCAGTCGGCGAAAAACTCGCTCCGGTCTGAACCGATAACGCTGTTTACAGTACGCTCGTATTCCTTTCTTGCCTTATCGGCATCATTCAAATACCGCTTGAATGCCTGTTTGTAATAAGGCGTTCTCTTCATCGTATGCAGACACTCGATAACCTGCCCGCAACAGATGTCGTTCGTGAGCAATATGTTGTAGGTGCACAGAACTACAAGGCTCTCATACTTGTTGATTATCTGATTTGCCGTGTCGGTAGTCATTGCCTTGTCTGTTCTGCCTTGTTCATATTCTTGTTTCTGCTCTCTTTTGCAAGTTCATCAATCATGCGCTGATACTTCCTTGCCACCAACGGGCAGCGTATGCGCATTGTATTGTCACGCTGCCACTCCAATTGTTCGATTTTCTTTTCAATCTCTATGTCCATGATTATTTACCGTTTGTTTCTTATTTGGATAAACCCTCGTTTTTCGCATTCCTTTAACAGTTCCATATCTTCATCCCTTATATCGCATGGCGTCTCATGATTAACACTCATGTAATCCGATATGCCAAACTTTTTGCATATATCATAGTAAAAGCGTCTTTGCCTGCCTCTTGTCGTCCAACATATTGTAAGTCTCATACTTTATTGTCAAATTTATGCTTTCGCCACTACTTACGTAAACTGATACTACATACACGATTTGCCGCTCGTTTCATGGCTTCTGCATCTCCACTTTCCACAAGCTTACGTTCACGTTCAAGATGCTCGACATAGGAAATTCCGTTGCTACCGCGCTCTTCTATCTCCTTTTGGCGCTGTAGTCGGTATTGCTCACGTTCGTAACGCTCAATGTCAATGCGGCGTTCCTTGATATAGTCAAGCATAGCGCTTGTAATCTTCATCGGGTCTATAGCTCCATAGAATCGTCCGTATTTCCCAGACTTAAACCGTGCAATGAAAAAGCATATCTCAGCTGCATTGATGTAATGATACTCAGAAATAAATATCTCTGCTAACTCATTAAGCTGCTCCTTAGCAATCTTGGTAGATACCTCTGCGAAGTCATTGAGTGTACCGAATTGAATTTTCAACCATTCCAAAGGGGTCTCATCTCCATAAGTCGAAGCCAATAGCCCTAATGTAGGTATGGAAAAATTCATGGCTAAATCGGAGTGAGTCGCCTTACACCTGACAATTTTGAACTGCAAATCTGGATTGTAATCAAGTATGAATTGTGCAGGGTCAGGATATTTATTCAATAACGCCCTCTGCTTCAAGTTCCTTTCTTTTTTTTGCGGCAGCTTCTCTGACTGTTGTAGCGACTGCAAGAACTGAATCACGTTTTCGCTGCTCGCTATCCTGTTGATTTTTACTAAGTCTTGTCCCATTATAGTTTCCTTCCAATATTTTAGTAAAGTTTGCTTGTTTGAAAATCCAATCAAAGTCACATTTCCAATTGCGGTCATTAGCTCCCAGCAGAAATGGGGATTGAAGAATGAGATTGAAAACAGTCCTCACTGACTCTTTCCCATATTGGGCTATCCGGGCTTTTACAGCCTTTTTTCTCACATCGGTCATTGATTTTATCTGCTGGAGTCTGTCTTTGAATGTGGAATTATAGTATTCCATCAATCCGCTGTAATCAATCTTTTCAGAAAGAGAGGGCGAAGAAAGCTTGTCTTTCTTTGATACTCCGTCAGGAGTATTTTCTTTCTTTTGATGTAGAGATATATCTATATACTCTCTTTCTTCTTTCTTTGTATTTGTGCCCTCTGTGTGCCCTGATTTTTGTAAAAGTTCGGATTGCGGTAGATTGTTGTTCATGGACTGTGCCCCAAGTTGTGCCCTTAGTTGTGCCCATTCGTGTCTTAATTCATTGATTTCCTTTTCAATACCTGTGTCCTTACTTGTGCCCTTGGTTGTGCCCATTGGATTATATTCTTCATATTTACAT